>ODAI012548369.1_pt1 | contig 47444 bp, 75 predicted proteins | sample 1539321 | NCBI WGS metagenome assembly ODAI01 (sample SAMN02144231, study PRJEB22623) | gut metagenome | biome: sheep rumen | host: Ovis aries | place: New Zealand
ACCGCCGCCGCCCTGCGAGATTTCGGTCAATTTGTCATCAAGAGCGCGGAATTGCTCTGGTGTGAACACTACGTACTGATTTGGCATTTCTGTTTCTCCTTTACACGTCTCTCTCTGGCAGTTCCATCACGCGCTGCACCATCATGTCCACGAAGTTGTTGGTGATTTCGTTAGCCGCGCACACGGAAGAGTACTCGTCGTGCTCGGCCTTTAGCGCGTCCTTTTCCTCGGTGCTTGCCTTACCCAAGTCATCCAGATATCGGTGGCACTTGTGAACGATATCCGAGCGCATCTGCGAGCACTGTGCGGTGAGGATGGTGTCAATCCGCCCGTCCTGCTTGTCGAGCCTCGTGACCACGTGCTCGCGCCACTCGGCCTCAGCCGCACGCTTGGCGTCGGTCTTGGCCTGTCCCTCGTCCATGCGTTGGCTAATCTTGCGCTGGCCCACCGCGACTAGGGCTTGCCCTATCAGCAGCAGCAATGGGAACACTAGTGCAGTATATACGGTGTCCATGGTTGCTCCTTACTCGATGGGTTCGTCCACCGTGATTACGAGGTTCGCGCCGCTCGACGTCTTGAAGGACATGGAGAACCAAGAAGCCGCAACGGTGTTTGAGTTCGTGCTGCTGATGCGGTAGTAGTTGGTGTCCAGCGTCTCGATGGTCATGCCCCAGCTCGTGTAGTTGGTCGAGTCGAGGTAGCCGCCGTTGGTGGTGTAAACCTTCTTGGTGGCATCGGCGAAGTAATAGCGCTCGTGGCTGTCCCCGCTGAGCATGGGAACGCCCTTGACGTAGATGTGCTGCCATCCGCTCGGTAGCGCCATCGCACCCGTGGCTACGAAGCTCGAGTTGGCCGAGAAGTCTCCGACCTTGCCGCTGCCTCCGCTGACGTAGTAGCCGTTCTTGTAGCCGACCACGTTGCCAGACGAGTCGATTGCCGTTGGCACGAGGTTGGTGTAGCTCGTGTGGATGATGGCCGTCGCGGTGATGGTGACCGTCCCCGTCACCGACGCGATGCTGACGATGCCCGTGGAGCTGTTGTAGGCAGTCGAGGTCACGTCGGTGCCGCCCATTGTTACAGTAACCGACTGCATGTCGTAGCCGCTGTCGGCGGTCAGCGTGGTCGTGTAGGCCGTGCCGTCCTCGACTGCTGTCGCGCCGTTGCTGCTGCTGACGTGCGTCAGGCTCAGGCTGACCATGTGGTAGACCGTCGCGCCGATGCCCACGGCACGGTCCACGCCCGCGCCGTAGCAGAAGCTGTGGACCAGCTCGTTCGTCGGGTCTATGACGTTGACCACGAATGCCGTGTCGTTGGCCGTGCCCGCCGTCTTGTTGTAGGTGGTCGGCTGGCCGAACTCGATGCCGTAGTACTCGGGTTGCCCGTTCTGCCAGTACTCGTTGTTGCGGTTGAAGCAGACGTTGGGCACTGCGATGCGCTGCACGTCGAACGGAGTGCCCGTGCTGTTGGCCACGCGGTTCACCCTGTCCGCGAGGAAGTCGTGGACGTGGCCGTGGAAGCAGACGATGTAGGCGGGGTTGACCGACGCGAAGCTGACCGTCGTGCCGCCGACCGTGTAGCTGCCCTTCTCGTGGAACTGGTAGAGGATGTTGGCGCACGGGTTGATTGCACCCCAATCCAGCGGGTGGTGCGAGAGTATGACCACGCCGTATCCGCTCGGCACGCCCGCCAGCGTGCGGCAGAACCACAGCTGCTGCGCGGCGCTCACGTTCTCCTTGCCGCTCTCGGCGGTGTTCAGGCAGATGATGCGCACCCTCTTGGCCGTGAGGTCGCGGTGGCAGTAGCCAGCCGTCGTGGACCCCATGACCGTCGTTCCGTCCGCGTTGTACCGTCCGAAGTACTGGTACAGCTCGGCGTCGGTGAGCGGCGTGATGTTAGTGTTGTAGCGCAGCGCGTCGTGGTTGCCGACCGTGCGGAAGTTGGGCACGCCCTCTGCGGCCTCGTCAATCCAGTGGTTGACCTCGGCTATCTCGGCCTTGCCATCTGCGAGCGTCGTGGTCGCGCTGCCCATCGTGGCGTCCCCGCCGTGGAAGAAGAAGTCAAGCGGCACCATGTAGCTGATTGCTTTTGCGGCCATCCCCGCGTGCATGAGGCCCGTGCGTATGTCGCTGTTCGATAGCAGGTCGTGGGCATCAGACATGGCGATGAACGTGATGGTGTTGCTGGTCTGCACGGCCGCGACCTTGCGGGCCACCTCCAGCGCCGCGTCCTTCACGTACTCGGGCATGTCAGCCGCCTGCACGACGCCGCCCCCTCCCGTGATGGTCTCGATGGCAGGCCCCATCTGCGAGGGCTTGTAGGTGGTCGTGACGCCCAGCTTCTCGCGGATGGCGTCGGCTATGTCGGTCAGGTAGGTGTCGGTTACCAAAACCTTTGCCATCAGTAGCTCACCCCATCCCCGTCCACGAGCGCGTCGAGCCTAGAGGCCAGCGTGTTTATGTCGCTGCCCCAGCGGTCGATGCTCAACAGGTGGTAGTACGTCGAGTAGATGAACGTGCAGGTGTCCCCCGCCTTGATGACGCCAGCCGTGATGGCAGCGCCCTTGTAGTGGATGGCCTTGGCTCCCTTGCTCGTCACGTTCAGCGTGGCGTTCGCTGGTACCGAATTGTCGAACTTCACGACCACGATGCCGCCAGCGGTGAGCGTGTAGCTCGAAATGCTCACGGCCTTCGCAGCCGTGGCAGCAGCCGTCGCGCACGTACCGTAGCCGAAGCCCAGCTTGGGTGGCGTGTAGGTCGTGTTGCTGTCGTATCCGTAGACCATGTCCCAACAACCGCCGCTGACGCGCGTGCTGTTGTAGACGAACAACATCGTATAGTTGACGTTGAAGGTCGTGGTCACCGCCGTCGCGTCGGCGATGGAGCTGTAGATGGGCTTCGCGCCGAGGTTGTTGACGTTGAGCCTGACGCCCGACGCCGACGTGACCACGCCGTTCTCGAGCCACACGCACACGCCGTCCTTCAGCTCCCTGATGCCCTCGACGGTGGCGGTCATGGCCGTGGCCGTGCTGGTCGAGTCCAGCTTGCCCGTGGGGATTACTACGTCCTGCGTGCCGCCAGCGGCCTCGCGGGCCTCCTCGGCAGCCTCGTTGGCGTTGTCGATGGCGTCCTGGATGGCGCTGTCGTAGCTCTCGGGCGCGGTCGCGTCGGCCAGCGCGTCGGGGAGCACGATGACTGTGAAGCTCTCGGTCGATGCTATCACGTCGGTCCCTTGCAGCAGCTGGAAGTAGGCCGTGTCGGTGCGGCCCACGGCGCTCGCGGCCTGCGCCTCATTTATTGTCACGGTTGCCGTGCTGCCGCTCAGGGTTGCAGTCTCGCGGTAGTAATGCTCGTTGTCTGGTAGCCGCATGACGAATCTGGCAGTCAGACCGCTCGTGCTGACCGCAACGCCATGGTCGGTGATGGTTGCGCGGATGGTGGTTCCGCTCTTGTCCCCCTGCCTGAGGTGGACCCTCTTTCCCCTCCATCGCTTGTCAAGCTCAAGCGTCCCTAGGTCGAACGTGTTCATGCGTGCCCCTTACGAAAGCTTGTTGTCGCGGATGAACTTTCGGATTGCGTCGATGTGCTTCTTGAGGGCCGAATCGACCACGAAGAACGACTCCTTGTTGTTTGAGCTGACGAGGTCGCCCGTGCTCTCGTCAATCTCGTCGTAGGTGTAGCTGATTCGGTCTCCACCATTCACGTTGAGTGCCAGAAAGCTCGATAGCTGCTTCATACGTCTCCTCCTTATGCCACTAGGCCTTCATCGTACACCGACTCGATGGTTTTCACATAGTCAAGCTCATCGCCATATGCGGATTCGGGTGTGGAAACGTCCTTTTCCTCCGATGCGATTGCCGAGATTGCCCTGTCCTCAAGCCTCAGCTGCTCGAAACCGCGTTGGCTGGACTTAATCTCCCAGTCGAAGCGCATGCCAGCGCTTCCAGCGACAACGAAGTAGCTTGGATGCTTCTCCTCCACCCACAGCTCGCCCCTGCCGCACGCCTGCAGAAAGACCTGATACGACGAGTCGATGTTGACGGTCTCCGAGAACACGTCATCGATTTCCACATAGCACATCCCGTCTTCACCGATTGTCCCGCTACCGACGTCTCCGAACATGGGGGTCGGGGTCTCATAGCAGTAGAGCATTCGCTCGCCGTAGTTCTGGGTAGCCGCGACTTTTGACTTGGTATATCTGCTTAGAACGGAAAAGTCACTTTCTACGATGCAACCCGCGCCGCCATTGATGTAAACGTACTTCGCATCGCTGTACACTTTCGAGGTGTACGAGCTTTTTTTCGCGTATAGGTTAAAGGCAGTCCACTCCCAGCCCCCATTGGTGTAGGAGGTGAGGCTCAGGCCAGCGGTCATCGTGCTTGAACCCACCTTATCGCCAGACATTACCGCGAACTGATTTTTCGCAAGTATAAAGCCGTCTCCACTACTCATGCCAAAGTACATCTCTGCACGTTTGTTACTGCTTGACTTGGCGCGTTCCGTCAGTGAGAGCGCCCACACGTTCATGTTGTTCCCAGAGGAAAATGGGTTGTCAAGCGTCACGTTTTCCATGGCAAAGCGCATCACATAGCGAGTGCTGGAAGAACCGATTGTATACTCGTTTTCAAGCGAGAACATTCCGCTCTTGATGGACTCCCCGTCCTTGTCAAGTATTATTACGGTGTTCCCATTTCCGTCCTTGACTAGGATGACGCCGTTCTCGTTGTTGTTGCCGCCTGCGACTATCGTGCCGCCGTACAGGTAGGAGCCGTTCACGTATAGCTGGCCGTTCTTCATGTAGAGGCCCTGTATCCTGCCGTTGTCCGTCAGCAGGTTGAATATGGCCTCCTGAGTGGCGATGGCGTCGATGGCATCCTTGGCCACGTCATCCATGGCCTCCTCCACCGTCTTGTCTCCGAGCATGGCCGTGCTCGCGAGCCTGAACTCGCCCGTGTCTAGGTTCCAGTAGTTGCCGCTGGGGCTTCCGATGTAGCCAGCCACCAGACGGGCTGCGGTAACGAGGTCGATGGCTATGTGGCCGCTCTCGATGAGGGTCTTCCAGTCCCAGTCGCCAGCGGGAGTTCGGCTGTTGGCGATGCGGATGGAACCGCCCTTGACCTCGACCACCTTGTCTGCCTCCGCGCCCACGAGAGGGTCGGAGACGGCCTTGTCATAGGTTATGAGGCCGTGGCCGTCGGTGATGTAGACGTATCCCCCAGTGGCGTTTATCTCGTCGTTGAGGCGCTGCAGGAGCCGCCTCATGTACGTGCTGGTCATGGTGGTCACGCCAGAGGAGATAATCTCAGTCAGCGTGCCGCTCATGGTGGCGAACGCCCCAGAGGAGGCGGCGACTAGGCTCGTGGACATGTAGCCTATCTCGACCTTCGTGTCCGTCGGGTCGAGCAGGTTCTCGTCTATGGTCACAACCCTGCCGCTTACCCTGAGTCCGTCCTCGCAGAAGCCCCTGTCGACGCAGTGGACCACATCGCCCAGAGCGATACCGTACACATCCATTCCAGCGCGTGAGAGCTGCATGACGCTGGCCGTGTAGGTCACCTTCGGAGACGTGGCCTCCTCCAGCACCGACATGCCCCACTCCTTGAGGGCCTGCGGGGTGTCGATGTACGAGTTCTCGACGTAGCGGGTAGGGTACTCCCACCCGCCGTTGCCGTCTGGCATTCGGACGTACTCGACCATGCTGTCGTTCTGGAGGTAGTCCTTGCCGTCGTTCACGTCCTCGATGGTTATCTTGCGACCGTAGCCGTCACCCGACTCGACGCCCTTGCCGAGCGGGACGATTCGGCATGCCAGCGGGTCGGACTCGACGTGCCTCCCGATGCCTACCATGTCGCGCCCGTAGTCGAACCTTCTGGTCACAGAGTCGCTGCCAACTTGGAGCAGCAGGTCGACCCTGCGGGAGATGACGCCGTTCGGCCCGAACCCGATGTCCGCGTCTATCTCCCCGCCCCAGTTCTTAACCAGCGTGGACAGGCCATCCCATCCCGTGGTGCGGTACATGGAGCCAGAGGATACGGTCGAGACCTCGCACGTGCCGACCTCCCATCTGGTGGTGCCCGATAGCGCTGCCTCAAGCGCGACCTCCGCAGGGACGTTGCTTGGAATGCGGCTAATCTTGCTCACAGCCATGTCGTGTTGCAAGGACCACACGCACTGGTAGGTGCCAGTCATGTACGTCCCGTTGGCGTGCTCCTCGTCGATTGAGGTCACGACCCACTCGCGCCACTTGCCAGTGGCGTCTTGGGTGAGGACTCGCTGCTCCTTCTCCAGCACGGTCGTGGTCATGACTCGGAGGTAGTGCTCGCCGTTAATCTCCTCGTGCTGGCGAAGCTCGTACACGTCCCCCTCGGTCAGCTCGAACAGGAACGCGTCATCATGGCTGTATACCAGAACCCTGTCCATCAGAGCCACCTCTCCGTCCACTCGACCCTGAGACTGCCGCTGCCGTTGTCGAAGCTGAGCGTGTGCTCTGCTGGCTCTGGGACCAGCCAGTCAGAGTCTAGGGTTATCTGCCTAGTGACGCCAGCCACCTTGCACGTCCTAGCCTCGCAGTCGATTTCGACGCTGGCCGCGTCATCCATCTTGACGTGGATGAAGTCGCCGTCATCCATCCTGATTCCGAAGTACCCGTTGGAAGGGGTTGCTGTGCCGCTTATCCTGAGGGGGGTCGGGTACGTGCCCTCGACGTTTATCCTCGTCGTGCCAGACACGTCGACCCCGACCGTGCGGCCCTCCATGTGCGCACCGTCGACGAAGAACGTCAGCCTCATCGTCCCAGCGTTGACGTACTCCGAGAAGTCTGGCCTCTGGGAGAGCATCGCCCTATAGGTGAGGCCTTCGTCCGATGAGAACGAGAGCGTCTGAAGCTCCTTCCCCAGCAACTTCGGGGAGAGCAGCCTGACCATCCTGCGCCTGTCGTGCATTCCTACATGCTTCGCCACTAGCAGACACGAAACCTCGGGCTGAGTGAGCCTGACGCCCCTCACCACGCCGCCGTCTCGGCCAGACACCGACTCGATGACAGGCTCTATGCCAGCGGTCGACCTCCTTATGTCGGTGACTATGCCGAAGTCCGAGAGCACGCAGTCACCGAACGTCACAGTCTCCATCATGACAGCTTGCCCTCCATCTCGCGCTTCCAAATCTGATTGATTTGCCTAGCCATGTACTCCGCGTCATCGCGGTCCTGCACGTACATCTTGCCGATTGTCAGGTTGAGCGTCGGGCCGTTCTTCTGGGTGCCGCCGCCGCCAACGCTGACGGACGGGACGTTGAGCGCGTCGCCCATCTGGCCAGCCATGGACTCGACATAGGGCTTCACGTCGGACTCGAACCCGATGCTCAGGCCCTTCTGCAGGCCAGTCATTAGCGCCTCGCCGTTCGCCACGAGCACTTTGCGGTCATACGGGAGCGGTCCCTTGAGGCTTGCGATTTTGCCAGCGATTCCGCTGACCCAGTTGTACACGCCGCTGATTGCGCTCTTCATGCCGTTCAGGAGGCCGCTGATGACGGAGCTGCCCGCATTCCAGAGGAGGGAGCCGAGGTTGCCGAGCGCGCTCTTAATCTTGCTCGGGAGGCTCCTCACGAAGCCCAGCACGCCGTTAATCTTCTCGCTGACCCCATCCTTAAGGCGCTGGAACGCGTTGATTGCGGTGTCCTTGGCGTTCTGGACGGCCGTGGTGATGTTTTCCTTGATTTCGTTGAACTTCGCTACCGCGTTCGCCTTGAGTTCGTTGAACTTGTTCACCACCGACGCGACGAGCTGCAATGCCTTGGTGGTCACCATGGTCTTGACGCCCTCCCAAATCTGGGAGGCCTGTTCCCTAAGCTCGACCCACTTCGCTATGGCGTCGCTCACGGCACCCTTCACCGTGTCGACAACCATTACCCAAACGGAGTCCCACCATGCGGGTATTCCAGCGAAGAACTGCACGACCGCATCCCATGCGTTGACTATCGCATCCCGCGCGCCCTCGTTGGTCGCTATGAACGCGGCGATTGCCCCGCCGATTGCCAGCAGAATCGGGATTGGCCCGCCCAGCAGCGTGGTCACGAGGGCTATGGCTCCACCGAAGCTCTGGACCATCCCCATGGCTGGGACGATGACCGTGGTGAAGAACGTGAACGCGCCGCTGAGGGTGCTAACGATTCCAGTTATCGGCCCCAGCAGCGCCAGCGCCCCAACGGCACCCGCTATCGCTGGCACGAACGGCCCGAGCACGTCCACGACGGAGGAGACGGCATCGGCCACAGCGCCAATGACGTCCAGTGCCACCCCGAATGCCGCCCCGAACTCGTCCGCGTTCTCGGTGATGAAGTCGAAGGCCTTGCCAGCCGCGCTGCTTATGTGCTCGAAGGCATTGGCGAACTCGTCGGACTTGAACGTCTCCTTGAAGCCGCTCACGAAGTCATCTATCGCCTGACCAGCCCTCTGGGTGAAGTCATCGAAGGCGTAGAAGGCATCGTCGAGCCATCCCGTGTCCGCTCCGAACGCGGTGCCAACGGTGTCGATGAAGGTGTAAACGAACCTCTCGGCGATGCTCGGTATCTCTTGGAGAAGCGCAGAGCCGACGTTCTGCACCACGGGCATGAGGTTGTTTATGAGACCGCCCTCCCGCTTGCCAGTCTCGTCCTCGAAGGTGCCGAAGATGCTGGTCACGAGTCCGCTGACGGAATCGCTAATCATCGTCTGGTCGCCAGCGCCGATGCCAGTAAGCAGGTTCTCCCATGCGGCCTTCGCGGAGTTCGCGGAACCCTCTATCGTGCTCATGGCCTCGTTCATGGTGGTGCCAGTGATGTTCATGTCACCCTGCACCAGATGGATTGCCTCCACGATGTCAGAGAACTTGTCGATTGTCAGGTCGGCGCTCTCGCCGTTTGCCACCTTAAGCTCGTTCGCCTTGTCGATGAGCTGCTGCATGCCCTCCTTGGTGCCGCCAAAGCCGAGGTTCAGGTTGTCGAGGGTCTGGAACTGCCCCTTGGCGAGCGCCTGATACACCTGAGTAAGCTCGTCGACGCTGTACTTGCCGAACGTGTTGGCGTTGTCGGCGATGTCCTTCATGGCGGTGTTGGAAAGCTCGGCCGCCTCCTTGGCGTCGCCACCAAGCGAGTTCTTCAAAGCGGCGGAGAATCCAGCGACGCCCTCCATGTACTTGTTCGCGCTGATTCCGACCTCGTTGTAGGCCCTCTGGGAATCTGCGATTACCTGTGAGGCGGCATCCCCGTAGAGCTTCTTCATGCCGCCAGTGAGCTGCTCGTAGGCACCATAGCCCTCGACGGCACCGTTCACGAACGTCTTGGTCATGTCGACGGCCTTGCCGCCTACGAACTTGGCAGTGTCGTAGAACGCGTTGCCGACAACGGTGGCCTTGGCAATCATGCCAGAGGTCAGACCGCCAATCCTGTCGGAAGCTTGGTCATCGACGCCTATCTTCACCATGAGGTCTAGCAGGTTCATGGTTCCTCCGTGCCTAGTATCTCCGCCACGTGGTCTATTATCGCATCCACGTCGATTTCCTGCCTAGGTCGCAGAAGCTCCTCTAGGCTGCGCGGGATGTACCTGCCCTGCGGGACGTTCTGGAGGCTCTCGAACACCAGCGACTGGTACGCCCTGTCCCTGATTCTCTGCCTGCGCCTCGCTATGCAATACATCACAAAGGCATGAAAGCGGCTCGGCCCCCGATACTCTCCGAGGTCGAGCCACAAATCGCCTTCTAGGTTGTCGGCTAGGATAAAAAAGCCAGCAGGTCCTCGTCGGTCATAATCTCGTACACGCCCTGAATGAGCTTGGGCATGGTAAGGCTCTTGCGGTACTCGTCGGGGTCGACTCCCTCGACGGCAGACAGGATTGCCACTAGGTCATCCTTGTGCGAGCGCATGAGCTTGGGCACGGCACGCTTCACCTTGTTGAGCGCGAAGTCCTTGGCGCTGATGCCATCGGGACGCTTCTCGGAGCGGTCGAACAGGCTCGCGGCATCCTTGTCCTGCGCGATGTTGCAGGCAGGCTCGATGATGTCGGCGATGACCTCGAAGACTTGGTCGCCCTTGATTTCTGACAGACGCATCTGGCCTCCTAGCCTACTCCGCCTTGCCGCCCTTGATGTAGACCTCGTAGGGCAGCTGGTCGATGTTCTCCATGTCGTAGTGGGCGGTCAGCTCGAACTCGAAGTCGCCCTTGCCATCGTCGTTGCTCTGGAGCGAGAGGCCAGACGTGCTGAGGACGTTCATCATGCGGACTGCCATGAACCCGCCATTGGTCGAGCCGTTCTTGTCGGAGTAGTCTCCTACCCACCACAGCTCGTCGATGAAGTCGCCGTCCACCAGCTGTGAGCGGGGGGTAATCTTGCCAGTGGTCTCGTCCACGTCGGCCGCTCCGATGAGCACCTTGGCGACGTTCGTGTCGGCGGTCTTGCCAGTGCCGCTCATGACGGGGTTGACGCTCTGGAGCACCTTGAGCTGCTTGGTGTTGGGCGGCACGTTGTCGATGTCCTCGCCGAAGTCGACGTACTCGGGGTTGGTGGCGAAGGACACGCCGCCAGAGGTGGCAAGCAGAATCTTCGTCTTGTCCAGCGCGGGGCTGGACGGGTCGAACTCTGTCAGGATTACGCCAGCGTTGAGCTGGAGCTTCTGGAAAGCGTCTGCGGCGACCTGAGTGAACTTCATCGCCTGCCTCCTATTCGATAGTCAGGAACTCGATGTTGATGTTGATGTATCGGCGCTTGACCCTCTCGTCCTCGCCCTCGACGGTCATGGCCTGCGCCCACGGGGAACCCTTCTTGAGCCACAGCATGCCGCCGTCGCACGGGAGCGTGACGCCACCCATGCCAAGCGCCCTGCCAATCTCCCTCACCTTCGCGTTAGGCTCGGCCTCGGAGTCGGTGCGATACCAGACGTTGACTGGCATGTTGACCTCTCCCCGCATCCACTCGCCCACCACTAGGTCATAGGTGATGTAGGGAAAGCCCTCCCACATCGGCCCGTCTTGGTCGGGGACGGAGCTTGACGCGTAGGCTGGCATGCCGAAGCCGCTGAGGAACTGGTATATCGCCGCCTCTGGCGTCATGAGAGCTGCCACCTCTCGGCATTGACGTGCTCAAGCTGGAAGGTCGCCGACGCTGGCGTCTGCTCGTCTCCTCCCTGAGACGTCACGCGGTACACCTGACCAGAGGCATCTCGGAACACGTCATGGAAGTCGAGTGTGAAGCCCTTCTCGGTCCACACGGTGTAGGTCGAGGCCATTCCCTCCGACTCCGCGACCCTCGCCTCGATTGTGCTCGAATGCGAGATTGCCGCGTCGAATGCCATGCCGTCGACCCACTGGGTGTTCCAGCCGCCCTCGCCATCGGGGACGCGGGTCTTCTCAAGGAGCGTGCAGCTCCTCACCCACTCGCTCATGAGGTTCGGGAAGCTCATGAAATCTTCCTCCACGGGTTGAGTCGGTCCCTGAACGCCAGACGCCACCCTGAGAGGCCACTAGAGCCTGAATTAGCCCAAGAATCGCTCTTTAGGGTGTAGCTATACCCATCGAACGATTCCGAGGCGTATGGGCCGTCTACGGCCCTCCCGTTGGCCTCCTGCCAAGCGGCGATGTCATCGACCACCAGCAGGAGGGCCTTGGGGATTGCGCACGTGGTCACCGTGCCGTCGAACGTCTCGTCGGTCAGGTCGGTCGCTGGGTGCTGGTGAAGCCCGTCATTGAGCAGCGAGCCTTGGATTCGGTACCAAGCGCCCTCTGGGATTGAGACGGACGCAGGGAGCGAGCCGTCCTGAATCGTCACATACCCGCTTGTCTCGTCATAGACGAACCAGTTGTGGATGTGATACAGAACCTGTTCGAGAATCCCTGCGTCCATCTGTCACTCCTACTCGTTGGTCTCGGTGACCTTTGCGACATAGAGGCTGTTCGGGTTGTACAGCACGGGGATGTACAGCGCGGATGCCTTCGTCCAGAGAATGGCGGGGGCGGTCTCCGCCCACTGGGTCATGTAGACGTAGGGGCTGACCGTGGAAGCGCCAGAGACGGTGTAGAACTGGGCGATTTCCTCCTCGGGCGGGATGCCCCACAGGGAGGAGCCGAGCTTCATGCCGTTGGACGTTCCGAAGAAGCTGATGACGTTCTTGGGGAAGTAGCGCTTGGAGGAAGCGACGGGACGGCCATCGGTACCCATGGTGTAGGGCGTCGAATAGCTCAGGTCATCGGTGATTACCTGAGTGATGCCGAACTCGTCATCGAGCCACGCGCGGAGCGCGGAGTTGGACACGAGCACGCCAGCCATGTTGACGCCGTTGATGAGCTTCTGGACGTCCGCGTTCTGACGGAGCTTGGTCAGCGCGGAGCGGGAGGTCACGATGCCAGTCAGGGTGACGCCAGCGTCTGCCGCGTTGTCCACGATGGCCTGAATCTGGTCGGGAACGCTCGAAGTGGCTGCGGAGCCGAAGTCGATGGTCAGTGCGAGGTTCGCTGCGGGAACGCCGTAGTCCACGGTGACGTCAATGTCGTTCTCCTTGATGGTCATCTTGCCAGTGGCCATGACCTCGGCACGCGCGACCTTCGCGCGGGTAACGACTTGGTCGGCGAGGTCGGAGGCGAAGTCGGTGACGTAGTTGTACAGCTCTGCCTCGACGTTGACGCCGCGACCAAGGAGCTGACGCAGAAGCTCGGACGTGGAGCGCTTGACCTTGATGAGGCCCTTCTCCACGTTGTGCTCGTCAATCGGAGCGGCGAGGGACTTCTGCGCGGGGACGTCGAAGGCGTGGAACTGTGCCATCTGCGGAATCTGGTACTGGGACGCAAGAGTGTGGTAGGTGGCAACTAGGTTGTTGGTCTGAAGGTCATCGAACAGGCCCTCAAGCGGGTCTGCAGGGCGGGAAATCTGGAAGCCCGTGGAGATGAGGTCGGCAGGCTGCAGCATGCCGAGGATGTGGTCGCGGAACTCAGCCATTATCGTCCTCCTTTACTCGACGTTGGTGGTATAGGGGCGGGTAACGGTCGGAGACGCGGCGATGACCGTAATCTTGGTAAGCGCGGATGCCGCAGCGCTTGCGAGGGCTGCGGGGAGTCGGTCACCGTAGACGGTGCCCTCGATGACCACCGAACCCGGCATCGCGCCGTTGGTCACGTCGATGTCCTCGAACAGGATGCCCTTGGCGGTCGCGCCGTTGGCGGGAATCACAGCGCCAGCGGGAACGACCTTGCGGCCATCATCGCGGGTGACTGCCTGCGCGTGGTTGGCTGCGATGGTCATGGTCTTGCGGATGCACGTCTCGTCATCAACGAGGAAGTGTCCAGCAGCCCAGCCGTAGCCCTTGTTGGGGCCGTCGAAGTAGCTCATGCTCACTCCTTAGTGTCTTCTGCCTTGCCGAATAGACGCTCGTGACGTGCCTTGATTCGCTTCACGACCTCTGGGTCCGCGCCCTCGGGAAGCTTGCCCTTGGGTTCGGGCGGTGTCGCGGGGTTGCTGCCCTTGGTGAAGGTCTTGAGGACGAAGTCGGCCCACTCCTCCTTGGCAGACTCTTCGAGCTTGCCTTGGTCCTTGAGCTTGCCGTCCTCCATCTCGACCTCGGACAGGTCGGTGACCCGCATGATTGCGTCGATGCGCTTGGGGTCGATTCCCGCCGCCATGAGCATGCCACGGTACGCCTGAGCCTTCTCAGCGTCCGCTCGCTCGGTCTGAATCTGGGCCTTGAAGTCCTCGAAAGCCTGATGCTCGTCGTTGTACTTCTGCTCCCATTCGTCAGTACCGTCGCTTGCGGCCTGAGCCTCCTCCAACTGCTTCTGGAGGTCTGGCACCTTCGCCGCCTGCTCCTTGTACTTGTCTCGGTCGGCCTTGAGTCCGTTGACCGTCTCGCTGTGGGCCTCGATGATTGACTCGATTGCCTTGTCCTCGATGCCCATGCCCTCAAGAAGCTTGCGCGTTAGTGCCAATGTGTGCTCCATTTCCTCGGAGATTGCGGCAGACGCTTCCTCGCTGCCTATTAGCGCACAGGCTACCACATGTCAACCGCCGCGTCAAAAAAAGGGCGACGGCCTGAGCCGCCACCCCGTCGTGGTCCCTCGGAACGATTGCGCTCGGTATCCGCTGCGGACCTTACTCCCCAATTATACCCCAACGGGCCGACACGAATGCCGACCCGAAGGGAAAGGAGGTGATGCCCGCAGGCACCTGTGATTATACTGCTCTCAGATGTCGAAGTCCTCGAACTCCTTGGCGTCCCGCCTCTGGAAGGTGTCCTCTACCACCATCCGCTCGGTCACCCAGCTCATGTCAATCTCTGCCATCTCAGTGCTCCCCTCTAGTGCTCCCGTGTTGGGGAGGTACTAGGCCCCTCCCCGTTGGCCGTTGTGCTTTTTAGGCTTCTTTGACCTCGACGTAGTAGTTAGAGCCGTTATACTGACGCTCGATTGCGTCGGCCTCCCACCACTCGCTGCACTCAAACTCATACGCGATGTGCCAGTTTTTGGTGTTGTAGACCGTGACCTTGATTGACTTCTTCATCTCGCGCTCCCTTCGCTCTGGGGTTGCCCTGTGCTCCCCCTCGCTAGGTATACTATAGCACACTACGGAGCGGATGGTCACGAGAATCTTTGGATATTTTCGGGCCGCGAGTGAATCAACGTGTCCGCTGGGACGGGGCTTGGACGGCTCGGAGTGCATAATCTTTAGAGGCGTGACTTGTACCCCTCGTTGCGGTTCCTGCCCGTCATGACCCTCGCTAGGCTTGCGAAGGAGTCGGGGCAGTCATCGTGCTCCGCGTCCTCGGTCCAGTCGCATATCTGGTTGATGTACTCCGAGTCGGTTCCGTTGACGAACACGACCTGCGGCCATATCTGCTTGCCATAGGTCGATATCTTGAGGCTTTTGTTCATCGTCTCTGGGTAGGGTACGACTGGGATGCCCATCTTCTTGAAGTCCCTAGCCATGAAGCCCTTGTCGCCGTTCGTCTCGATGTGGAGCTTGCCCAGCATGAGGCGGGTGTGGTCTGCCTTGATGAGGTCTGCGACGTCCGAGACGTGCTTGCGCCAGACCCTGCCGTAGACGTAGTAGGTGCCGTCCTCGTAGCGCATCGCGGTGAAGGCAGTGTAGTCCTCTCCACCGTATGCCGCATCGACATGGCAGATGCCGTGGTAGACCTTCTCGTGGCTCGCCCCCGTCTTGGGGTCGGTGAATATCACGTCGTCGCTCGGGATGTGCCTGAGCTGGTAGTTGGCTGCTAACAGTGAGGGCGTGGTGACCTTGGCAATCTCGTCGTACTGCTCTTGGGTCATGAGGCCCGTCTTGTCCCAAGGCCACACCTCCGCTGGCGGCATGATTTCGAACGAGTCCTGCGGGTGCCACGGCGTGCCCGTGTTGAAAATCTTCCCGCCACGGTTGATGAGGTTCTTAATCTCGCGGTAGGCGTTCTTGGTTCTTTCCCGCTCTGCTCGTGATGCCCTGTCCTTCATGTTCACGATGTCATCGGTGAAGATTATGTCGTAGTGCTTGCCCGTCAGCGAGCCACCGATGCCCATGCCCGTGAGCTGTGCGCCGCCTCGTGCGTCGCTGCTGAGGCTCGTGCTGACCTCTAGCATGTTGTCGGTCGTTATCTTGCACGAGGTGCCCCATAGACCCTCTGAGAGGTACTGCGTCACGTCAGTCCTGAGCATCTTCTTGACCTGCTCAAGAATCTCCTTCACGTCGGTGTCCGTCTTGCGGAAGAAGGCCATCTGGGCGTTGGGCCTAAGCAGAAGAAGCTCCCAGAGAGCTATCGAGACGGTCGTGGTCTTGTAGCTCCCTCGGTGCGCCTGTAGCGTGTGGTCTTCCTTACCGAACACCATCTCGCGGCACCAGTCGCGGTGCAGGTCAGTGAGCAGAGGGAACCCCAGACGGCCCGCGAAGGCCGTGGGGTTCTCCTTTATTGCGCTTACTATGTCGGCACGTCTACTCATTCAGTCCCAGCAGCTCGTCCATCTCGGCACGTGCCTGCGGGTCGATGGTGTCGACCTCAATCTTCTCGACAGGCTTCTGCCCAACGGTGTCTCGGATTATCTCGAATGCCTTGAGGTCTCCGTCCATGGCCTTCTGGAAGAGCTTGGCACTGATTAGGTCAGCCCCGTCCATGCTCTTGCCGTCGCTGCTGACGTACTCCCTCTCAAGAAGCTCCGTCAGGCACTCCCTGAGCAGCTTCTTGCGCCTCCTTGCTGCCCCGCTTGCCTTTCCGCCAGCCCTCTGTTCGCTCACTGTTAGCCTGTGGGTCAGGTTCTGCTCGTTAGCCATTTCCGCCCTCCACGAAGGTCCTGCTCTGGTCGTACTCGTAAATCAGGTCGCCGTTGCCGTCTCTGCCGCTCGGCTTCATCACGCCCTCGAACATGCGGTACGGGCTTTGGCCCTGCCTCGGGTTGTTCCAGAGGTACCTCAGGTAGTCCTTCATGCTCATGCCGTCGAACTTGGCCCGCTTCTCGACGCTCCCCGTGTTGTAGCCCTCCGCGTCGCCCCAGCCGAAGTCTAGGTACTCGATGCCGTCAGAGAACTCGGAGAACGTGACGCTCCCGTTCCTCTTGCACCTCTGCAATGCCTCGGCGAAGTGGCATCTGGAGAAGTTCCAAGACTCTGGAAGTCCACAGCAGCACGTGCCGTCGCTCGCCTCCTTGAAGTGCGCGTCCGAGACGTAGAACCTCATGCCGCACTCGTGGGCTATCTCCCTCATGCGCCTGACGTAAGGCTCCTTGATTCGCCTGTTGAGCCTGAGGTATCCGCTTCCGTGGCTGTTCTTGGCATAGAAGTCAACGATGTCATGGCCTATCACGTCGCTGATGACCTTGAAGTTCTCTCGCGCGGTGTTGACCGCCCGACGCTCTAGGCAGAAGAACTCCGTCGTAATCGCGTCCGCCCCCGCCTCCGCCGCGTGGCGTATGAGGCTCTTGTACGTCTTGGAGCTTACCCCGATGATGAACGGCCGCAGCCTGAGCGTCGCTCCTCCGCACCCTAGGTTGGCGATGGTCTCTATGGCCTTGAGGCGTTCCTGTGGCGTGGGGACGCCCTTCTCGATTGCCGCAGCGTCATCCGCGTCCTCGGTGATGATTGAGAACTTGACGTTCCAGTTCCTCTGGCCCCTGAAAAGCTCTAGGTAGCGCTCGTCCTTCGTCCACCACGTGCTCTTGGTGCTGAACGATATGGCTTGGTCCTTGTCCTTGAAGTAGCGCAGAAGCTCAAGCGTCTTCCCGTACTTCCGCTCGTATCCGTCGAACTGGTCCGAGAGGCCTCCCCACTGTATGGCCTTGTGCGCCCTGATGTAAGGCTCGAACTGAGAAGGCTCTCCGTCGAATATCCTCTTGACCTTCTCGACGTCGACGCTCTTCACGTCCTTGCTCAGGTAGCTCTCGGCACTACCGCCGATTGCCCTCTGGTACTGTGAGAAGCAGTAGACGCACCCGAACGAGCAGTTTGAGTACGTGTCGAACGTCATGGGGAGCGAGCAGTCCGATATCTCGCCACTCCATCTTGGGCTTCCGTAGCCGCATTTGCAATCGCTCATACGTACCTCTCGTTTATCCTTATGGCCGTTCCCTTCCTCGACGGTATCCCTATTGGGTAGTACATGCTAACAACTCGCCTGATGTTTCTCATGTGCTCTTGGTCTTGGTAGGAAAAGCCCCGCCCGCCTTTTTGCGGTCCGTTCTTGCGCTGTCTGCTTATGGTGTTCGGAGCTAGGCTGTTGAGTCTGACGATGTTTCGTCCCTCTCTTATCTCCCTGAGCTGTATCTCGTAGTCCTCGCAGCTCGTTAGGGACTCATCGAATCGTATGTCTCTGGCCCTGCCAATTATGAGCCACCCGCTACTGAGCCTGTTCTTTGTAATCTCGCCATTCTTGCAAACGCCTCTTATGCTGAGGCCGTTTGCGCTAGCGTAGCAGGTTCCTATTTTTGCCCCGAACCTTTCCATCGCTCCTAGCAGCTTCTTCAAGCTGCCGTCAAACTGCGATTTCGTTGGAACTTCGAGCCTTGTTGTGTTTGGTATCCACTTCATGGGGCTTTTTATGTCATCGTCCATAACGGCAACTATTTCTGAGCCGTCAAGAATTTTGAGCGCGTTGTTCGCGTTGACTGAGTACCTGTCGGCTGCTTCATATAGGACAGTCGCAAAGTCTCCGTAAAGCTGCTCGTATGCGCTCTTGTCGCACAGCGTCTGGACTTGGAGTATGATGTCTCGCTTGCCGTATCCGATTGAGTTGAGGTAGGCGAGGGTGAGCTGTGAGTTAGGTCTGTTGTAGCTAGGTATGACGAACTTCACAGCTCGCTCACCCTATACATGCGCTTGAGCTGTCCCGTCTCGCCGATTAGCTCCCTGAGTCGTTCCTTCTCTGTGTCGTTGCGGCAGATGACCTTGACGATGTTCGCGTCAGGCTCCATCTCGTCCTCGAACTCGTTCATGTCGAAGTCATCCTCGGCGCTGAGTCCGACAGCGAAGGCGATTGAGTCGAATCCGAAGTCATCCCAGTCGAAGCCGTCGATGGATGCAAGCTCCGTGCTGAGGGTCGGGAAGTCGAACCCCGAGTTGAGCGTGGTCTGGTTGTGCACCAAGGCGTATGCCCGCCTCTGCTCGTCAGTGAGGTGGTCAAGCTCGATTACGGGTGCCTCCTCGATGCCTAGCTTCTTGAGGGCCATGAGGCGTCCGTGGCCCTCCACCACCTCAAGCTCCCCTTCCTCGTTGCGCCAGACGGCTATCGGGTCGCAGTTGCCGAACTCCTCGATGCTCTCGGCAATCTGGTCAATCTGAGTCGCGGTATGCAGCTTCGCATTGCCTTCATATGGCACAAGCTCGCTGACTGGTACTGTGCTCACCTTCATGAGAGGTCTCCCATCTCGTATGCGCTCTCCAGCTCCGTCACTCCGAGGATTCCCTTGAGCCTCTCGGCCTCCTCGTCTGTGTGGTAGACGAACAAACAGTGGAACGTGTCCTCTTGGCCGAAGTCGTTCTCGCCGTATTCGTCATCGTCCTCGTAGTCCTCGTCCTGTGGAGTCCACTCCTCCGATGAGACGTCCATTCCTAGGTCGAAGCCGTACACGTCCATGTCGAAGCCGTCAAGCTTGCCAAGCTCCTCCCGAAGAACCTCGGCGTCGAATCCCGTGTTCATCGTGAGCTGGTTGTGGATGTGCGTGTATGCCCTGCGCTGGTTGTCGCTGAGATGGTCTAGGAAGATGACTGGTGCCTCTCCTATACCTAGCTTGTTGAGGGCGAGCACCCTGCCGTGTCCCTCTACAATCTCCATCTCGCCTCGGTCGTTGTGCCATACGGCGATTGGGTCGTTGTTCCCGAACTCTTGGATGCTGTGCGCAATCTGGTCGATTTGCTCGTTCGGGTGTAGCTTCGCATTCCCAGCGTAAGGAACCAGTTCGTCCGTCTTGACTGTAACGACCTCAAGCTCTGGCATTGGCCGCATGTGCCCTCCTTATCGGTTCATTATGGTCTGTAGACCCCTCTTGGCTGCTTCGAGCTGTCCGCCCTTTGCCTGCCCGATTAGAGTCTTCGCCTGCTGCCTGCTGAGTAGGCCGTCAACGCTCGCCTGAGACACAACCTTGCAGAAGGTCTTAACGTCTCGCGGATTCACGGGCCATGTCCTCACGAATCAGCTTGCGGATGTAGTCGGTCTTGGCTGGAACGCTCCTCAGACGCTCGATTATGTCGGCGTCAGCGCCCATGCGGAACCTGAACACGTACTGGACCGTCTTGCGGTCGTACTTTGCCTTGGCGAGCTTCTGTCGCTCCCTGCGCTCCTGCTCTGTAAGCATCCTCCCTCTTTCTACTCGGTGCTAGATAGTGTAGCACACTATACGCTATAATGGTGACGCTCCACCCGATGTGCGCAGGTGGAGCAGTCTGGGTCTTATTGAATTGTGTTATCCCTTTTAATCACTTCTTACGTTTGTCCTCACTTGCCTTGGCGTCATAGAAGTCTGAACGTTCCTTCTCTGGCTCGTATTCCGACTCCCAGCCCTTCAGGACAGACAGGCCCTTTCCGAACCTCGCCGTTGGCTTGCCGTCCGTCAGGACTGCCTTGCAGTACTCGGCGAACTTGTGGGCCGTCACCTCTGCACGAGGGCTTGAGCGTCCTCCGTAGAGCATGTTAAGGTGGGTTACGAACGCGACAGTCCGCTCGTCGTGGCTCCTCAAGGCCTCCTCTATGCGTTCGTAGGTGCCCTCGCCGTAGACGTTCTCGCAGATGTGTATGATGGAAGCGAACGAGCTTACCGAGCCGCAACCTACGTATGTCCTGATTCTGCTTGCCGAGCGCACGATGCAGTTGAGGTACGCCGTGTTTTCGTCTACGTACTGCACCGTCTCGACTGTCGTTACACCAGCCGTCCCAGCTATCGAACGCCTGAACGAGAACCCCTGCTCCATGCCGACGATTCGCTTTGCCGTGGCGCAGGCGTTAGTCGCGTTTGGTATGTCTACGAGGTCGCGTGCGTTGCGGACGTGGCCTATATCCATGAACTTGAACCCTATGGCGTCCTCAACCGCAACAACTAGGAACTGTATCGTCTGGCCTGACATCTTGACCGCGTTGAGTCTGTGCTGGCCGTCAATTGTTTTGAGGCTGCCAACCTCTATGAGTTCCCTCATGACGTCGAGCGTGTTGGGTCCTGCCGAGCATAGCTTCTTTATGACCGCCTTCGTCTCCTCGGCACCCTTGCAAACAGGCGCAACCACGATGGGGGATGGGTTGTTCGTGCTCCAGTTGCCGCTCCTCATGTCCTTCGCGTACTGCTGTGAGAAGCGGTTGCGGTATGCCCTCTGGTGGTCGTACTTGTTCCCGAGGAAGATGCTTGCGGCTTGCGGGTCGATGTCCATAAGCTCGTGTGCAATGATTCCCATGTTGTGCTCCCTTTCTTCTTGTATGTAGCAAGCCCTTTGCTTGCTGATTACTTAACAGCTTGCCCAACCGTAGAACGCCCAAATGTGACCGCCCTTGGTTGCCCCGCAGTCGATGACGCGGCTCTCCCACTTCTCGCCCCAATCGTCGGCCTTGGCCACCTTTATGGCCTCCTGCTTGGCCTTGGGCGTGTAGCGCTTGCGTATTACCTTGACGGGCCTGCGGCTCATGCTCGTGGTGCTGATGGTGCCGTTGTACGGGTCGTGGCCGTACTCCCACTCTGCCTCGCTGACGAGGGCCTTGAACGCCTCCTCCTTGGTCTTGCCATTGCCGAACTCGATGAAGTTGCATGCTCCCATTTCTCTTTCCCCTCTCCTAGATGGTCGCTATGAGCAGCCAGCAGTAGAAACCAATCAGTGCGAGCAGCGAGCCGACCGCAACCTCGAACATGTAGAGCGCGTCGGCGACTGCCTGCCTGCGCCTCGCCTCCCTCTCCCTGCGCTCGTGGCGGACCGTGCGCCTCTGGTCGATTTCCTGATGGAGCGCCATGCGCTCGGGCGTGTACCATACGTCCATTGCTCCTCCTATTTGCGATAGTCGACGTGGCGGTAGAAGTTGTCAGCGCCCTCAAGGGACTTGCAGACAACGTACTTCGCAACGTTGTGGACCGCGCTCATCTTGAGCTTCCTGATGCGGTCGGCCTCTGCCGCACTGTCGGTCCACTCGGTGCCGATGCTGTCGACGCGGACCCTCTGGGGGTTGAGTTCGACGGTAAGCTGAGCCAGCAGCTCTTTGCCACTCTTGCTAATCTTGTAGACGATGGCGACGTTGTAGAGCTGCCTGTCGTTGAGCGTGTACTCGCTGATGGTGTGCTCGCAGATAACCATTTCGTGCTCCCTTCGATTCGGTGGGGCCTGTCCCCTCCTGACAATTAATACTATAGCACACTTAAAGCCTGACGCAGCTGGGAACCTGAAAATAGTTGGGGGAATTTCTGGCTTCCCCCGTGCCAAGGCGCTCTGTCGGTCACGCCCGTCCCGCTATCTCCCAAAGCTCATGTAGAAGCCAGCAATCTCGCACTCGTTGCGGAGGTTCTGGCCGCTCTCGTAGCCGTCCAGCGCGTCAAGGATGTCGCCGATGGCCATCTCGTCCCACTCGCAGTACTGGTCGAGGTTGTCGCAGGCGCGCCAAGCGTCGTTGATGGCCTTGGCAAGCGCCGTGTTGCCGCTGTCGACGGCCTTGCAGTAGGTCTCGTGGCTGTTCTGGCTCTCGTAGGACTTCATCGCGTGCTCCCTAGAACGTGGTCGGGGCCTATCCCCTCCCGCTGTCTATACTATAGCACACATTACGCGCAGAGGTACCGACAATTTTGAGAAATTTCTACTCGGTCCCTATCAGCCCCCGCACCGTCTGCCGAAGCTCTGGTATGGCCTCCGTGATGCGGTCGTAGCTGATGTTGTATGGGTTGCCCTCGGATGACACCACGCTCGGCGTGTCAGGCTCCGTCTCGGTGATGACGTTGACCCCAGCCAGCGTGTCTCCAGTCTCGGTGACGTACCTCTCGGCAAGCTCCCCGATGTGGTCCCTGACGTACTGCCTCAGCCACTCCGCGAAGTCCTCGTTGTCATCGTCCAGAACCGCATCATGGTCGTAGGCCACGGCCCTAGTGGTTGTCCTGCCCTTCTTCCCCTTCTTGGTGGGGAAGGTGTATCGCCCGACCTTCTTGCCCATGATGGTCACGTCGTGGCCCGTCTCGCCGTCTGTCTCGTACAGCTTGCGGTACTTATCGTCCATGAGCGCGCGAAGCGTCGAACCCTTCTTGGTCGCGGCGTCAAGACGCTCCTTGAGCGCCCACGCGATGCAGAATGCGGTCTCTGGTTCGATTGCGGTCACTTCTCTGTCCCCTTCCCAAGCATCGTCTTTCGTGCCCGCGCCTTCCATGAAAGCCACCATTTCCTCGTCATCTGGGTCCAACACCGTTCCGATTCCGTCTATATAATCACCAACACCGAATGCCTCCTGCTTTGGTGGCTCATATGAAATCATGCCTCGCTCCAATCGTACTGGTCGAACAGCTCCTTGCTGCCTAGAAAGGTCAGAGAATCGGGCTGCACCCTCTGCACCGTGCCATCCTGATGCTCGACCACAAACAGGCCATTGGCGGTCGGCATGGGCCATACGAAAACGGGGACTCGGGCAACCTCTTCGGACTCAATGATTCCGTTTCCCCTATAGTGCGGCTCCCTGATTGACAGCATCGCCTGACGCCTTGGGAACTTGACCTTGATGCTTGCCATTGCCTTTATTGCTCCTCCCCAAACACTTCCCGAATGTCCAACTCTTCACGAGACAGGCAAGTATCTTTGATGAACACCGTCTCAAGCTCATACTCGTGATACTCGGTCGCTAGGTACCTTGCAAATGTGAAGCCGTGATTCTCAATCAGGTCGAGCGCCGCCTCCAGCGTATACCAATGTCTCAGGTCTTCCTTGTTCGTGCACGAGCTGTGCCACATTCGCCCGTCTTGTCGGTACCGCTCGTCGTAGTCCATTGGCAGGTTCTTCGTCTCACAGTCGGGTATCAGTCCTATTGTCCAGACAAGCTCGCCATTGGCGTCGTACCATAGCCCCTTTTCTGGGTCTGTCGATTCCAGACGGTAGAGCCACTTTGGCTCTTTGGCTTCTGTCATCTTGGCTACTGCTCCTTCCTATCGTCTGCCAGCCGCAGCTTGGCGGCGAACTCGGCGATAGCTTCCTCGTCGGCGTAGAAGTCAATCTCCCCCGCCTCGATTCCGTGCTTCGCCGCGATGCGTATGCCGACGTGGGCGAACTGCCGCAGCACGTCCTCGACGGTCGGTGCGTGGTAGTGGTGACAACTGTCGGCACCGCAGAGAGGAACGTTCCTCATCTTCTCTAGGCTGTACACATCGACCCAAATGGTTCTCTCGCCGCGTGCGAGTTGCTGCGTGTACGAGAAGCCACTAACCTCATAGACTTTTTCGCTCCACGGCACAGTTACCTTATCGCCGAACCGAATCGGCACTCCGTCCGCGTCGAGCGGCAGGCGCACCCATTCCGCGTCGCTCATGTCGCGGTACAGAACTTCCAACTGTCGCTCGTGCTCCGAGTCGATGCGGTCTGCGATAGCGAGCGCTTGGTCACGTGCCGTTCGAAGCGACATGCCAGCGCGTAGGGTGCCACCTTCCGCCCACTTCCTCAGCTCATCGGTGATGCTCATTACTGCTCCTTCCCAAAAACCTCAAGCACCTGCTCACGTGTAAGGTTGTCGAACATGACCTGATAGTGCTCGCTGTCGGTCTGGTAGTTCTTGATGGTCCCGAATCGCCCGCCGTCATTGAAGATGTAGATTCCCTCGTCAAACCGCGTCAGGTCGATGGACTCACGCAGCCTGTCTGCCATTTCCTTCTCGGTCATTGCTGCTCCTTCCCGAACTTCTCGATGTACTCGTATGCCGTGCCGCTGAATATCGGCTCAGCGTTAAGCTCCGTGGATATATAAGGCTCATCCCATGAGTGCTGATAGACGCTGATGGTGACAGGCAACTTGCCGTCCTTAGTCTTGCCCCATCGGTGGTCAACGATTCCCTCAACCACATAGAGGTATTCGATGTCGCCGTGCTCACACCCGAACGGCTCGAATTCAATGCAAGCAGAATACAGGCTTTGGAGCATGAACCAGTTGAGCACATTTGCAATCCAATAGCACGGTCCCAGTTTCGCTCGGTCTGCACATTTGACGGCTTGCGCAAACTCCATGCCGTGTCCCTCAGGGTAGCCGTCGCAGTGACGGTAGAACCGCATCAGCTCCTCGGTGTCGGCCTCCTCGCCCCAGTAGGTGGTCTGCCTGATGATTGTCGCGCTCCTAGTGCTCATTCTTGCCCCTCTCCAATGATTGACTGCTTCGCGTATGCGACAGAGACGTTGTCCTCGGTGTCCCAGCTGTCGGCACTCATGTTCGTGTAGTGTCTAAGGCGCAGGTATTTCTTAGCGATGCCTTTTTCAAAAAGCTCGGGGTCAAGGTCATAAACGAGACGCCAGCCTGTGCCGTCGTTATTCTTCACGAACATGCAGTCACACTCTTGGTTGCTGCGATAGCGCCTTACGAGCTTGTCTATCGCCTTTGAGACCTTTTGTGGCTCAATCCACGTCATGCGCTCCGAGCGCGTCTCGTTGTAGTCGTTGAAGTAGTTACGCGCCGTGTAGTTAACGACAACCTCTGTGATGGCCATTACTCCTCCTCGTCTTCCCAGTCGATGCCCTCGATGCCACCCTCCCACGCGCTGCGCGGCGCGTAGTCGAGGTCGTAGCTCGGGGTCGCAGCCAGCCAGACCTTCATCCCGTCTCGGTCGGCCACGGTGACAGCGCTGATTGCCTCGGCCAGCGGCCAGCTCTGCTGGTGGGCGATTGCGACGGGCAGCTCGCCGATGCTCGTGCCGTCTGCGGTTTCCTGCTCTGCAAGCTCCTGCAGGTACTCGATGAGGTCGTTCAAGGTCTCGAAGTTCTGGTACATGGTGTGCTCCCTTGCGTCTTGGGTCGGCCCTTTGCCTTCCCGCTGGTTATACTATAGCACACATTCAACGGAGCAGGGTCGAGAATTTCAAAAAAGTTTGGGCCACCCGAAGATGGCCCTGTGTGCTATGGAGGCCTAGAACGCCGACCCGCACGTGCACCCGCATATGAGGCAGACGCACGCGTAGCCGACAATCACCATCGCGACGATGGCCTTCTCGCAGAGGTCCATGCTACATGACCCCCGTAGAGCCAAATCCGCCTTGACCTCGCTCCGTCGATGACAGCTCGTCGGCCTCGACGCATTCGCACGTGGCGAACGGGACGATGGCAATCTGGCAGACGCGCTCTCCGCGCTCCACGACCTGAGTCTCGTGCCCAGCGTTGTACAGCGGTGCCTTGATTTCGCCACGATACCCAGAGTCGATAACACCGACGCAGTTGGTGAGGCTGACTCCGCGCTTGCTCGCCAGCCCAGAACGCGGGAACACGAGTCCGACGAACCCCTCTGGAATCTCCATAGCGACGCCAGTGCCGACCATGACCGTCCCCTGCGGCGCAATCTCCACCGTCTCGCGGCTGGTCAGGTCCATGCCAGCGTCTCCCTGCTTTGCGTGCCTTGGCAGCGGTGCCCCATCAGTAAGCTTTACGTTAATCTTCAATGCCTGCTCCTCCCATCTTGATTCCCAGCTCGCGCATACGACGCTTGAACACGCAGACTACGGCAGGCTCCATCCAGTCGCAGGGATCGCCGTATGGGCAATTCTCATCACAAAGAAGCTCCTGTTCGGCGTAGGTCCACAACTCCCCCGCCAGCTCGCGCAGCTTGGTGAACCGCTCCTCGACGCGCCCCATGCTCTCGGTCACGTCGGCAAGCTGTGTGCGCAGCCTGTCGGCCTCGGCCCGCTCGCGGTGCACGCTCCCACGCAGCTCCCAGATGGTGTCGGCCGCCTCCATCATCAGCGTCGCGGCCTGAGGCATCGCCAGCCCCACGCTCTCGGACATGGACCGCAGCTCGTCGCACTGGGCTGACAGCTTGCTCATGACTTCACCCTCCTCCCTACCGAATAGCCTAGAAAGAACGATATGAGGCCGCCAATAGCGGACCCAATCGCTACCGCCACTTCGATGCTCATGCGTCCACCTCCAATGGCGGTATCTCGGCCCACGCGAGCACCTGCGCGGGATAGTGGTGGTTGCCGCGCGTGTCGCGGAACCACACTGTGTCCTCGGTGTCCCCGTAACCCTCAAAACGTGGCGCTAGGTAAAGCCCGCCCTTGATGCCCATGATGATGTAGTCATTCTTGCCCTTCTCGGGCCAGCCATCGGCCATCAGGTGCCAAGTGAAGCCACTCATTCGTCCACCACCTTTCGTCCGCAGTTGGGGCAGAACTTCCATACGGGCCACGAGTCGGCGAAAATGACACCGTGCTCAGTGTCCCAGCTGCTTGCCATGTGGTAAGTCCCGTTGCCCATCGGCCCCCTCGCCCCGCATTCGGAGCAGGTGAACGGTCGGTCACTGTACTCGTCGGGAACTGCGATGTTGTGGCACGTCCCCCGCCCAAACACATGCACCCTCGAGGCGTCGGGCTTGCGCCTCGCCAGAGCATCGTCGTAACCCATGTGATAGGCCAGCTTTAGGTCGGTCGTAAGACTCATAAGTCCTCCACCTCCTTGCGCTCACCCCACGCGCAGAAGCCATCAGGCTCGACCTTTGTCGGCTCCCCATGCCAGAAGTGGCACACGTCGCTCACGTCGGTTGCAATAATCCATTCGTGCTCGCTGTAGCGCTTGCAATCCCTGCACCGCACGATTTCTTTATCCATGTCAGCGCATTCGTGGCACGTCCCGCTGTCCCGCGTGTACTGCCACACCCTCGCGCTGCTAACATCGCGGTCGCGCTGGTCTGGCAGGCGCACGGAGATTGATTCGGGCAGCTTTGGCAGCTCGATGTGCAGCGTGCCGTCGTGCGTCCAGAAGTGCGGCAGGCACGCCTCCGTTCGTTCGCTGTTCGTGCAGTTGTTCGTGCAGTTGAACAAACCGAGCGTGGCGGCTTCCTCAAGAAGGGCGTGCATCTTTAACACCCACGGAACGACAATCGCACCGTCCCCGTCGCGCTTCTCGATTCCTTGCGCCATCTCGTACTTAAGCATCGCCGCGTTCATTTGGTCGTGAAGTTTGGCAATTGCGGCATCGTCTGGCTCCCGTCCCAGCGTGGCGGCGATGGCCTGCTCGGGGGTCGCAAGCTGCAACTCAACGAGCAGCCTGTCCTCTCCCATTGGTTGCGCCTGATTGTGGAACACGTTGATGGGCTTGCCAGTCTGCCTGTCTATGGGACGGCCCCACCACGTCTTGTTTCCGCTGGTCTTGTAGTATTCGTCGCGCTCGTCCAGCATGCGGCGCAGCTCGTCGGTCGCGGTCATTTCACCCTCCTTACGAACGGGCAGGACCTCAGCTCATGGCAGAAGCCACAAATCCACGGGACGTACCTGCATCGGCAGTCCTTGGGCAGCATCACGCTCACTCGGCATCACCCGCCAGCGTCAGGCGCTTGGCGTACTCGGCGAAGATACGCGCCTCGTCGCGGTCGCGCTCGTCCGAGTCGATGGCCTCGCCAACATAGAGCGCGGTCACCTCGTCAAGCTCCGCGTGCATCTCCCGCAGCACGTCCTCGACGGTCGGTGCGTGGTAGTGATGCATGTAGTCTGATTTCAGGGAGAACTGCACGTTCGAGAGCCAGAACACACCATCGCCTATCGCGCTGACGGTCCCGTTGACGTGCTTGCCGCTTGGGCATGTGCCATCCATCACGTCACCAACGCGGATTGGCACGCCGTCAGCGTCCACGGGCAGGCGCACCCAGCCGTGCTCGGCCATGGCGTCCTCGTGCTGCGCGAGCCAATCGTCGGCGCTGGCGAAGCCCTCGTCGTAGCCGTCTTTGTAGCTCTCGCCTTGCCAATAGGACACCTTTGCTTCGTGCTCCGCGTCTATGCGGTCGGCGATGGAGTTCACGACATCATGTGTATCCCCACAGAAGCCGTACCCCCACTTCCTCAGCTCGTCAGTGATGCTCATGACAGGTCCACCCCCAGCTTCTTCGCGCGGCTGTAGTAGTCACGGTAGGTCTTCGGATGGGTGCTGAATCCGCGCGCAGCGTTGTTGATGGTCATCAGCGCGTCGCGCACCAGCCCGTGCAGCTCCTCTCGCTCTGCCTCCATGTTGGCAACCATGTCGCAGAGGTTGCGCCTCACGATGTTGTTGTTGTCATAGTAGAGCGCGTCAGAGCGCCTCGCCTTCTCGGTCGGTGTCATTCTTCCTCCCTAGACCACATCTCTGCCAGAATCCTCTTGGTGGTGCTGGGCCACCAGTGCATCCTCCTGTCAATCTCGTCTGGCGTCAGTCCCTCCCTCATCATCCGTGTCACCTTTGACTCGCACGGGTCTGGGACCTTCACGAACTCAAAGCCATAGTGGTTCGCGTCGCCACCGCCGACCCTGCTGCGCGTGCGGACTACCCCGAGCCTCCGCGCCCTCGTCGCTATCGCCTCCGACGACCTCTCGGGCAGAAGCTCGTGCCACCCGTCCCACCTCGCTCCTCGGGACGGGTAGCACATCGTGACCAGCCTGTCCTCGCCCTCGGTCCACGGCTTGGTCATCATGAGACTTCCCCGAAGTGCTCGCAGGCCTCGTTCGTCAGGTCCACTAGGCCGCACTCCACCTCGCAGACGCCGAAGCACTTGAGCGCGCGCCTGACGTTGGTCTTGACCTCGTGCTCGTGCTCGTGCCAGCGCCCGTATGGTGACAGCTTGCCGAGGACTCGGTCGCACTCGGCCTCAGAGACTTGGAAGCAGTGCTCGCAGTCGGCGCAGGTGATTCCCTCCTTGCAGACCATGCCCTCGTCGTAGCAGAAGTCTGGGATGAGGTAACGGGGGATGGAGTCGGGACTGATGGCCATTACTCCACCTCCATGCACTCGGACTGGTACTCAAGCTCCTCGATGACGGCCTCGAAGCCAACGCAGTCGTTGATTGCGCTCTGGGCCACAAGGTACTGGCCCTCAGCGATTGCCTTGATTGCGTCCGCCTTGCGGCTCTCAAGACGCGCCTTGAAGCTCTTGATGTCGGTGTCGAAGTACTTGGCCATTTCGTGCTCCCTTCGGTCTGGGCGGGGCCGTTCCCCTCCCGCTATGTATACTATAGCACACATTAGGCGGGAAGGGAACGAGAATCTTCACTTTTTCCTGCGTCGGTCGGGACCAGTGACCTCGATGCCCCTGCCGTCGCAGACGTCCAAGGCCCTTGACGCGATGGCCTGCAGCGTGTCCTCGTCGCTCGCGAGCATGGCGGCGACCTTCGCCAGACCGTAGTTGCTCGTGATGATGGTGGGCAGCCGCTCGTTGCATCGGTAGTCTAGGAGCATGTACAGACGCTCTACCGCCCACTCGGTCTTGCTCCCTTTGCCTAGGTCGTCCAAGACCAGAAGCCTGCACCGAGCGTACCTGTCGAAGACCTCCTGCTCGCTCTTGCCCTTGCGGTCGTAGGTCGCCCTAATCTCGGAGAACCAGACGGGTACGTTGACAAACCTCGCGCGCGGGCCGTGGTACACGTGGACGCCCTCGACCTCGATGACGTGGCTCTCGACGAACGCCCTGATTGCCCCGCACGCGGCGTGCGTCTTTCCCCTGCCAGTCTTGCCGTACAGGTAGGCACCGCCTAGCAGGTCGGGCCTCGGCTCGGCGTCGAGGTATCGCGTCGGCACGCCTGCCGCCCTCAGCGCCTTAGATGTCGTAGTCTCGAAGGAAGTCTGGAACTCCATCGTCTGCCCCCTTTCCATGGTCGCTCTTTGCCCAGTTGCGCTCCCACGTCACGCAGCACTGCTTCCAGCTTCTGACGGACCTGCCGTTTGCTAGGTGCCAGTCGCTCGCCTCGTAGTAGTCGAAGAAGTGCTGGGCGTCGAAGTGGTATCCCCTCTCTTGGACGTAGGCCCTGACCTCGTCGACGGTGGGACGCTTCGAAATATATGACATAGTACTCTCGCTAGTATTCTCTACTAGTATTCTTTGTTCTAGATTTTGTTGGTCAGACTTCTCTTTTTTAGTAGTCTGCCCTATAGAAACTGTGAGGCAGCTCTCTAGAATCCGCTTGCGTCCGTCGAACGACTTGACCCTGATGTACCCGAGCCTCTTGAGCTTTGCGATTGCGCTGGACACCTTGGATTGACTGCACTGGCAGAACCCCGCCAGATACTCGTTGCTCGCGTAGCAGCCGTCCTCTCCGTCTAGGCTGTCAATCTCTATGAGGATGATTTTCTCCAGCGCGGTCAGGCGCTCGTCCAGCCAGACCTCCGCTGGGAACCAGACCCCTTTGAACTCCCTCTTTTCCTCTGACATGGTGCCTCCAAAGCACTACACCCGCCTAGGACTGGGCAGAATCCTAGGCGGGTGTGAGTATCACTGTAGCACATATGCGGCCCTGCCCGACCGTCTTTGAGATTATAGCACATTCTCTCCACTGTCAACGGGAGAATCCCTGAGATAGTAGCGAGCGAAACGCACGTGCCTTCCGAATTGGTCGCGCCCATCGCACATGACCGTCTCGATGTTGTAGCCCTTGCGCTTGAGGTTGAAGACAATGGCGCTGAGTCGCGTGGCCCCGAAGTTGTTGATTGCCTCCATGCTGCTGATGCTCCCGTGCGTCTGGAGCCACTGTAGCACCGCCCTGTGCTTGTTCATGCTGCCCCGCATTTTTTTCTACTCCTCTAGGTAGTTCCTGCCGAATACGCGGATGAAGCTCTCGTGGTTGTCCCTCTTTCGCTCGCGTGCCTCCCACCTTATCTGGCAGTCCTGCTTGAGCATGAGGTCTAGGTCCTTGTCGAAGTGAACCCCGTACCTCGTGTGCTGGTGGTGGTCATGGCAGAGGTATACGGTGCACCCTTCGGCGTCGGATACCTGCCTGCGTCCCACCCCAAAGAAGACGTGATGCTGCTCGACGTTTGGGTTGCCGCAGATGTAGCAGCCCTCCCATCGGTCTGGGTAAAGGCTCTCCTTCTTCAACCTACATCGCCGCCTGCGGTGTGGTCCACTCTCTGGACAACTGCTCGTTGATGATTCTGATTTCCAGCTTTATGGCGTTGATGGCCTCGACGTTCGCCTTGTAGACGGCCTCGCAGCAGTCGCGCTTGAAGCGAAGTTCGGCGACCTCTGGCACGCCGTAGACGGTCATGCTTATCATGCCAACGGCCATGTCCTGAGAACGCAGCCGAAGCGCAGTCTCTCGAAGCTTGATTTTATAGGCCTTCTCAGCCTCGGCATACGCCGTGCCGCTATTTCGAAGCTCCTTGACGCTGTAGTCGAGCTGCTTGGTCTTGGACAGAATCTCGGACCAGAGGTCATAGTCAGCCATAGGTCACCTCCACATAGCCGAACACCGACTCCACCAAAGCCACGGCATCAAAAGGGGATGTCCTCGTCATACATGTCTCCCTGCGATGACTGAGAATAGCTGCTCTGATGCTGCTGAGAGGCCGAATAAGGCCCGTTCTGCTGTCGGTTGGTATAGTTGGCCTGCTGCTGACGCTGCGCCTGATTCTGGGCCTTAGAGCCGCTCAGGAACTCAATCTCGTCCACGATGACCTCAAGCTTCGAGCGCTTGCCACCGTCCTTCTCCCACTGGCTGTAGCGAAGCTTGCCCTCGATTGCGACCTTGGAGCCTTTGCTCAGGAACTTAGTGAGCGGTTCCGCTCGGCTTCCGAAAACAACGCAGTCGATGAAGTTCGGGTAGTCCTCCCACTGACCAGTCTGCGGGTTCTTTCGGCGGTCGTTGACAGCGACGCCAAATGTCAGGATGGAAGTGCCGCCTTGAGTGGCTCGAAGCTCTGGGTCGCGGGTCAGGTTGCCGCTGATGTTCACACGGTTGATGCTCATTAGTCCTCCGTAACCACGTTGTCGACGTAGATAAAAGTCTGGGTGTTCCGAACGTCCACCCACACGCCGTTAACCCGCATGCCGTCAGTGGTCGTGCGCTTCTCAAGGTGGCCCATGATTTCGATAGGCTCGCCCTCGTTGACGAAGCCCTCAAGGTCGTTCCACGCGTCCGAGCGGTTGGTCAGGCGACAGTCGAAGATGTTGAGCGTGCCCTTGTGGTTCGGCACCTCGACCGCGAAGTCCATGACGCCATCGCCCTGCACCGCGTCTCGCTTCACCTTCCCAATCAGATGCACGAAGTTGTTGTCCACTAGTCCTCCTTCCAAGACTTCATGATGACGCCAGAGTTGGCGTCGACGATTCGGATTCCAGTGATTCGCCCGTCCTCGATGGCAATCTTGGCGACGCGGAACTCGTTCTTGCAGTACCAGTTGCCCTTCTGGTTCCGCGCCAGCTCCACCTTGTCGGCGGGTATCCAGATGAACGGTGCCGTATACAACTCGCGGCCAATGCCCCACTTGAAGCAAGCACGCTTGAAGGCGTCGCTTGCCTCTCCCTTCTGGGCCTCCATGTTGGACGGTGCGCCAGCGTCGGACTTCCAGACCCACTCGCCGTCCGCCGACTTGATGCCGACCGAGCAGAACAGCGTCCCCTTGTGGTCCTCGAACCTGCACTGCCAGCCCATCGGGCCAAGCTTCTCGTCGAGGATTCGGGCGTCACACCGCGCGTCCTTGTAGAGCAGAAGGCTCAGGCCGTGCTCGCGGCACACGCCGACCCTGCACTCGATTTCCTCTGCCCTAAGCTCTCGGAACATTCCCATCGTTCTCCCCTTCTCTCTGAGGCTCCCACGGAGCCAACGGCTGACGGCCCCTGCCGTCCTTTCTGCTGGTCAATCTGCTATAGATTATACCAGTCTTTCGACCTTGCTTGTTCGGACTTGCCAACAGCGGCGTGCCATGTGCCGTTGCCGAAAACTCAAAAAGCTCGTTCCATTCGTCTGGTGGTATGTATCCGTCCAGCTTGCATTGGACGCAAAGAACAGCGCCATGCCTTAGCGCTATCACGTCGGCTGGCGAGTGGGAGCCTGCGGAGCGGACGGTGACGTACCCGTACTCCTCTAGGTCCTTTGCCACCTTCCGTTCGAACATCGCTCCCCTCGTGTAGTTGGTTGCCAACAAATCACCTCCCTAGCATCCCTCGAACTTAAACTCACGCTCAGGATTGAGCTTCACAAGACGCGAGAACGCCTGCTCAGGAGTCTCATACGAACCGAGGATGCGGTACTCGTGAATCGCACCCCACTTGCCGCTCTTGAGCATCTGACGGTACTTGATGGTCTGCGGAGCCTTGTGACGCCTTGCCATAACGCCCTCGAACTGGTACTTGGGAATGTAGTTGGTCATTGCGTGCTCCCTATAACGTGGGGTGGCCTGTCCTCCCCGTAGCTATACTATAGCACTTTTAGGAGTGGACAGGCCTGAGAATCTTCGATTTTTTTCGGTCCTTACGCCACCTTGTCGAGAATGGCGTTCGCCGTCTTGCGAATCACCTCCAACTGCCTGAGGACGGCCTTGGAGTCCATGCCAGACCATGCCGCCACGTACCCGAGGCTGTAGTCCTCGGTGTCGATGCCGAGGGCCTTGCAGACCACGAACGCCACGCCCTCGGCCTGTACCTCGCGGACACTGCGCTCGGCCTCGACTTGCTCGCCGCCCTCGCAATGCAGGATGCTGTGGGCCGTCTCGTGCACCAGCGTCTTGAACGTCTGGGCCTCGCTCATGCCGCCACGGATGCAGATGCGGTTCTCGCCCCTGCTGTAGTAACCGTGGCACTCAGGGTCGGTGATGTCGACGTCCCACTCGACAGGGACGGTTGCGCAGGCCTGAACCGCGTTGCAGAGCTGGTTGAACCGCTCAACGTCACCCGTGAGGTCGGTCGCAATCTCGGGAAGCTCCTCGCCGTCCGTCTGGGAGATGTCGAACACGGGGACGGCCTTGAAGCTCATCCAGACGTGCTCGTGGTCGGTGACCTCGCCAGTCACCTTGTCGGTCTCTCGGATGGTGGTCTTGTGGGCGATGGGGGCGAGGATGGTCATCGACCTCTCGCCCTTGCGGACCTGACGGTGGAACTTCTGCTTCCACGCCCTGTAACCTGCGACCCTAGTTGCCTCGGGGTTCTGCATGAGGATGAGCATGCAGTTGCGTGCGCTGTAGTGGTGGAACCTGCTCATGACGGTCAGGTAGTCGGCCATCTTGCCGCTGGTGAAGATGCCCTCGACGCCCTGCTCGAGAAGCTCGGTTGCCTGCTTGACCTTTGCCTTCTGGCTCTCGCTTGCCATGGTGTGCTCCCTTCTGGGTCGGCCCTGTGCCTTCCCTCGGGTATACTATAGCACATTATGCGGAGCATGTGCGCGAGAAATCCTAGGAGTTTTCCATCTCCTTCTTGAGCATCTCCCTGTACTCCTTGCCATGTTGGCTTATGGGGTCGGTGAGGTAGGGCCTCGGGTCAACCTTGCTCGTGCCGTTGTGGACGTACTTCGCATAGTCGACGTTGGTCCCGACCACGGCTGCTGCCGCCACCGTCCCAGCGTCACCAACAATCGCATGGGTGATGGAGTTGCGCAGGCGTCCAGTGTCGACGATGTGCTCCCTCGTCATGTAGCCGATGACGTGGCCTTCGGCGAGGATTCCAATCTTCTCCAGCGCCCTCGCGATTGCCTGCGGTATCAGCTGGGCCACCATCTTCGAGTTGTCCTGCACCACCTGTATGTGCGCGTTGTCCGCCGCGAACTTCGGGTCGTTGAGTCCCATTTCCTACCTCGCTGGTCGATGGAATCGGCACGGACCACCATCGTAGTACACCGCTGGCGGCTTGCGCTCGCCCTCCTCGCGCGGGTATGCGAGGCAGTAGCTCTTTGTCGGCCTGTCGGCCCATGGCGGCTCGTCGTTGGCGTTGAGACAGTCCATGCACTGTGCTGGGTTGATGCCAAGGCACGCAAACCCTTGGTTCTCTCCCCTGAGGTTGCTGTCTTCCACTAGTCCTCCTGACCGAAGGTGTCATACCCGTCCTCTGGGTGCACTTCCATCTCGACGTAGAAGCCGTAGCCCCTGCGCTCTATCTTGGTGCAGGTGTAAGACGCCCCGCGCTGGATGATTGTCTCGTCCTCGGAGCCGAAGTCCCAATCGGACGTTCCCTGAGAGCTTACGCCGTCCCAGTCCTTGCCCTTGCTGCCGTTCAGCCCATGCGTGCCGTTGACGTTCTCGCCGTAGTATGAGAATGGCTCGACGTATGCTGCCTGAGTACCAGCAGGGACGTATATCCTCATGTCCACCTCGCCGCCGAAGCCCGCACCGCTCTCAGAGGCAGTGCCGCACGAGAGGAAGCCCATGATTCTGTTCGAAGTCCCCGTCAGGGCGTCAATCTCCGCGTCGCTCATTCTCCGCATGGAACCGAAGCTAAGGCCGAAGAACGAATCCATGGCCTCGTTGCCACAGCCTCGCCTGAGCCACACGTCTTCATCGAAGGAGCTTCGTTCGATAAAGCGAGTCATTGCCTGAATCTGCTTCTTTCCACCCTCGTAGTCTAGGTCGACCTGCTTCGGTCCGACATAGTTGTAGGAACCCCAGCCGCCCCTGAATCCGCTGAGTGGCCTGTTGAACTTTCCTGAGCCTGCCGTATAGTCCCATATGCCAGTCTGTTCGGCCCTCGTTGCCGACAGCCATGCGTCCGACGTGTAGCGTCTGAGTATCTGGTCTGCCTTCGCCTTGCTTGACCACCTGAGCGCGTTCGCCTTGCGCTCCTCGCTGTAGGTGTCGGTGATTCCAATCTTGGCGAGCTTCTTGGTGATGCCCTTCTTCTTGTCCTGAATGGCCCCGAGCTGCGTGCCGACGGCATCCTTGGCTGCTGAGTACTGCTCGCCCTTGGTCTGGAAGTCATGGAGGTCTTGGAGGTGCTTCTTCGCCTGCGCGACAACCGAGTCCCCGTATGGCGTCTTCGGGGCGTTGGCTATCTGCTGGAGGTAGTAGTCCTCCTTGGCGGGTATCGACGCCTTCTTAGACTCGTAGTCATCGAGGGTCACGTCACCCTTCCAGATTCCCGAGTACGTCTTGTTCTGTGGCATGGTCGCCTTGACCTGAGCCTCCTGCGCCTGCAGGTCGGCTAGGTTCTGCTTCAGCTTGTCCTTCTGTGCCTCAAGCTTCGTCTGGTGCTCGTTCTTCCAGTCCTCGTATGCGACGCCCTCCTTGGTCTTGTCTGGGAGGTCATCGTACTCGTGGTCTGGGAGCACGTATCGCATGGCGCATCGGCAGTTGTGCGCTATAATTGCTTTGTCGGTGTTCCTTGAACTGACGAAGTAGTATCCCCCGCTGGTTTGGAGGTTGTAGACATGTGTGCCGTTCGTGTAACTGATGTCGACACTGATGATATTGTCGGTTCGTATCTCTCTGGTGAGTCCGAGAAGTCCATCGCCGATAGGATAGGCCGTTCCAGAAAGCTTGTGTCCCGCGTGCTCGCCGATGCTGGCGTCCACCATAGGAATCGTTCCGATGCCATGTACGTCAGAATGGAAAAGCTCACCGTCGAGGAACGCAAGGCAAACGTCGCCGCAGCCCAATCCGCCAGACGAGGCTCCCGCGACACCGACGAGTCCATTGCAAAGAGGGCTGAGAGCCGCACTAGGCGTATCGGAGCCTTCGAGCGCGAGTTCTGCGATGCCCTCTCTGATGCTGGTGTCCCCATTGACCCGCAACAGCCGTTCCTCTCCTACAACCTCGATATCGGCTGTGGTTCCGTCGCCGTGGAAGTCCACACTCAGACCGCCTCTCCGCTCACTGGAAAACACGCGAAGAAGCTCGTAGACTGTCTCGAAGCTGGCCATAACATGGTGTACGTCTGGATTAGCCCCAGAGCGTCCAGCGTCAGCGCGGCGTGTTATCAGAAGGTCATCGCCCTCGTGAAGGAACTCCGCGCCGACCCATCCGCTCACGGTGAGTATCGGGTGGTTAGGGGTACAGGTGAACTCTACGCCACTGGCCGTCTTGATGGTGACCAGCTTGCCTGAGTACATGCGCCTGTAGCCATGCTCGATTTTCGTATCGGTTGATACGAGCGTGTCCCCGACGAAGCAGTTGTAGACCTCGCCGACGTCGGAGCCGCTGTTGAGGTGCGCTGGGCAGTCGCAGCCGTTCGAGAAGTCCTCCTCAATCTCGACCGTCTCTCGGTCAATCTCCCTGTGCGAGTAGCGCGTCCGAGCGTCGACGGTAGCTATCCACTGCTTCTTTAGCTGGATTCCCATCTGCTTCGCCCTGCGGCCAGCGTCGAGCCTGCCTAGGTTCTGTGCGGCCGTCAGCGTGGTCCTTGCGGCCCTCATTGCGCTGTTGGCCCCCATGCCGACGACCGACGCGAGCCTCTTGGCGGCGTCTGGGACCGACTCGCCCTGCAGGATGCTCTGGGTGACCGCAGAGCTGATTTTCCTCTTGCTCCAGAGCTTGTCCTTGAGCTTGTCCGCCTCGGGCTGCGGAAGCTCTGGCAGCAGGGAACCATCGGGGTTGGCTATGAGCCTCGCCACGGTCGACTCGTTGTAGAGCGCAAAAGACGTGTTCAAGGACGCGTCATGCTCTATCTGGAAGGTGGAGTAGTTGTAGTTCTCGGCGTAGGCCTTGGGGACGTACCCGTTGAGGATGCGCATGGCGTTGGCGTCAGCCTCCACCAAGTCGTTGGACAGGCTCTCGACCATCTCCCTGTACCAGTCTTGCGTGGCATTCTGGGTCTTGAGCCAATCCTTGTACTGGCTGCTGGTAATCTCGCCAGAGTCGACCTTCGCCAGCAGCTCCTTCTGGCGCTTCCTGAACCCCTCCATGAACTTCGCCTGCTTCTGGGCCATCTCGTGAGCCGCTTGCCCGTACATGTCCCGCACGCGGTCATCGTAGGCCTTGAGCAGCGTGTCCACGGCATCGGAGCCAGCGTCCACGCCCATGTCCCCGAGCTTCTGCCCAGCCATCTTCTTGAGCATGGACTTCGCGCTGGTCTTCGCCCCGCCTAGGCTCTTGAGTCCCATCTTCGACTCGCCCGTTGACGGCACGAGCACGCCGAAGGTGCCATCGTCCATCTTGAGGATGTAATGGGTGCCGTTGTCGATTGTCTCGACGATGTTGGTTGACGTGCTGCCTATCGGCTTCTGTGACGGCTGCTTCTTCGGGGTCGGGTTGAGGAGCTGCTTCTGCATCTTCTTGAGCGAGTCTGGCATGTCTATCGACTCGCCGAACGAGCTGTTCCAGCTCTTGTGATAGTCCTCTGGGGTCGAGTAGCCGTTCTCAAGCGAGTCTAGGTACCACTTGGCGTCCGACGCGGCGTAGGACTTCTTTATCTTTGTCCCAGAGGCCACGTCGACAACGTACCAGTACTCGTCCGTCCAGTACCCGTGGTCGATGGTCTCCTTGACCACCGCGTAGCTCTTGCCCTTCTTTGTGACCTTGTATGCCATGCCGCTCCTTAGGCAAAGAGCCACCGCATGGAGAGGGGATGCGGCGGCTCCTCGTCGGGTCAGCGGGTCACGTGGATTGCCGCTGTCTGCCCTCCCACTAGGCCCAACGGTCGCGACCCGCTGTCCTCGGAAGCCAAGTGGTGCGATGGGCCTATTCTAGCAGACGCCTCGCTACTCGCCCTCGGTGGCTCCCCCGACCGTCTGCGCCACGCCGAACCTCTCGATGTCCTCGTCCTCGTCGGCCATGAGGACGGCCTCCACCTCGTCTGGCGTCAGGTTGGGCAGCTTGCGCAGGATTGTCCTCTCGTCCAGCCAAGCGGCCTCCTGAACCAGCATCTCGACCTGCTCCTTCTGGTTGCTGATGCGCTGGCGCTTGAAGATTGGCGTGTCCTCGATTCCTTGCAGCGCAAGGAGCTGCACGATGGCGTCAGAAACCCAGTGCTCGAAGTCCGCCGCGTTCTCGTCCATGGGCTGGTATGCCGCGTCGATGTGGTCATTCGTGGAGCCTGCCGCGATGGTGTGGACGTCAAGCGCGCCGAAGTCCTCATAAATTCGGGCCTTCATGTCATCGAGGAACGCCTTCCGCGCCTGATAGGGTATCTCCTGCGTGTACGGCGTGACCCTTCCGCCGCTCTGAGTGTCCGCGTTGGCGATGTGGTTGAGCTTGAGGCGGTCGAGGAACTGCGCGAGGTCATCGTCCGTCATGCCGCCGTAGTTCTCGACAATCCAGTAGATTTGCGCACAGTCGCTCAGGTCGTTGGCGAACCCACTGAGGATGAGGTCGTATGCGTCGATGGCCTCCTGCATGCCGACCAGCGTGCTCTGCTTGAGGCGCGAGCCGTACATCCTCACGACGGGCAGGGCCACGTAGTTGTCCTCGCTGGTCACGACCGTCTCGCCAGCCTCGGTGTACTCGTAGGTGATGACGTATGCCGCCTTCTCGGCAGTCGGCTGGAGCCTCCCGTCAACCGCCGAGAACTGCGTATAGCCGTCCTTCTCGTAGAGCACGGCGTTAAGCGGCTTGTTCGGCGCGAGCTGCCAGAAACGTATCGCGGCCTTGAGCGTGCCGTCCGTCTCGTCCTCAAGCGGAACCACCTCGGTAGCCTTGAAGCTGTACGCCCCCGTCACGTCCCAGTACAGGTAGCTCACTCCATGAATCAGCGCATGGTAGCCAGCCTCCTTCATGATGTGGTCGAAGTGCGGGCCTAGCAGCTCCTTCGTCTCGTCGGCCTGACCGTCCCGTGCCTCGTAGGGGTCAACGAACGACACGCCGTTTCCGAGCGAGTACATGCAGCGCTGGGTGTTGAGCCTTGAGAACAGGTTGGAGGCGATGCGGTGGTTGCTCGCCGTCCTGTCCTCGACCCTCGCCCCCTGCACGTTGAACAGCGTGCGGATGGCGCTTGAGACGGTCGGGTTGCGCTGGGCGTCGTATTCGTCCGCTAGGACGGCCGTCTTGTACATCTCGCTCTGCTTGTAGGCGGATATGGCCGACTGCACGAACTCGGTCACGTCCTCGGCCTCTAGGAAGTCCTGATAGGTGGGAATCATGGTGCCTCCGTCTGTCTCGCGGAAGCTTCTTTATCCGCGTTGGGATAATACTTCCCGCAGTATAGCAAAAGAGGCCCCGTAGGGCCTCTGAGAGCCGTTTTAAGGCTCGTTCTGCATGTGGTTGGGTAGTTTTACATGCCCTTGTGAATCGCGGCGATTTTCGGGCGCGTGATGACCGTCTGCTTGGTCCCCTTGTACTCGGAGTGCTCCTTGACGGTGGCCTTCATCTCGATGGTGTCGCCAATCTCGGCGTCCGTCCACTCCTCGGTCTGCTCGTCGTAGCAGTCGATGACCTTCTGGGTCTTCCAGACGAAGCAGTTGCCGTCTGCGTCACGGAACGTGTAGATGTGGCGGGTGCCATCGTCGTAGTAGCTGTAGGAGCAGCCCTCGTACACGTAGTCGTTCACGAGGGTCAAGGTGAGGTCGAGGCGCTTCTTCGGCTCGGCCACCCACTCGCTGCCCGAGAAGTCGCGCATGGCCTTGAGCTTGGCCTCCGCGTCAAGCTCTGCCTTATACTCGTCGGCGTCTCGCAGGTCGATGGCCTTGACGGTGTATCGGTCGTTGAAGTGGGCGTACCAGTTAAGCTCTACGCGATACTTACCGACGTTGCCGATGAAGTCCTTGGCGTAGAAGTCCTTGCGTCCGTACTCGCCGTACCAGCTGGTGACATACTCCCACTCGCTCTCTGCCAGTCCCTCGCTCAGGATGGTGAACTGCTTGGCGCTCAGGCCGCGCTCGCCGCAGTGGCCGTTCTCGTCGACCATGCTGTCGATAATCTGCTCTGCGAATGCCTTGCTCATGATGTGCTCCTCTCGGCTCGGAGGCCCTGTGCCTCTCGCTTGAGTATAGTATAGCACATTGAGACGAGAGCCGCCACGGGAATTTCGAGAAATCCCTTTCGGCTAGTCCTTGGTCCAGTAGCCGTAGACGCACCTGCTCCCGCATCGTGTCGAGTCGTATGTGTCATGGAGAACGCCGTCAACCACAGCGGCTAAGTGCTTGCTCAGTCTGCACAAGACCCTTCCGCTCGGAAGCTCGTCAGAGCGCATGTGCACTTGGCACCCAGAGCCTACGCGCATCGTCGCGTGCCAGACCCACCCAATCTCGGCCATGTAGGAATCGACCGTTTTCTTGGAGACGCCGTTCCTCGGGCTTGAGCCAGAGATTTCGTAGAGCCTGTCGTAGACCTCCTTGTAGTCGGTCTCGGTCGCTATCGCGATGGCACGCACGGCACAGTCCCCAGTGCTACCCTTGAAATAGCGCGAGCGTCCGCCATCGTCGTACTTCCACTTCATCCGTGTGCTCCCTTCTGCGGTCAGGCCCCTTGCCCTCCCACTTCTCTATTATAGCACATTTTACAGCGGATGTAAATGAAAAGCCCCACCCGACACATCAGGTGGGGCCACCGCTCAGCCGAGGCCTTCGCGGGCGATTCGCTGGTGGGCTTGACACACGCGAGAAAGCCAAGCCCGTTTCAGGCCTTTTACGAGGACATGCCTAGGTCCTAGTGGCACCCTACACCGAATGCGGTTCAAGCACCGATGCCATTTTGTCAGCGACACCTGCGCGACAGTGCCACATCACTGGGATGGCTCCCAAGGGCCATTCTACCCCAACTGCCTGATGCGCTCAATCACGCTGTCGTAGGTCTTCGGATAAAGCAGCTGAATGGTGGCAAGGTGCTCATCGATGACCTTCATCACGTCCTCATATGGCTTGCCGCTGGCAGCGTCTAGGAACTCCGAGCCGCTGAGAGCCGTTTTAAGGCGCTCGCCTCCCTCTTGTGGGTAAATCTTCTCATACAGGTGGTCGCGCACGGAATAGAGCCACGACAGGCGCTCACAGAGCTTGTATGACGCCTCCCGATGCTCCAGCTTGTCAATCTCGCGCTCGATTGTCTCCAAGTCAATCATCGCAAAGCCCCCTAACGCAAATCGGCCTGCCAAGTGCCTCGCTTGCTGCACGCACCGCCTCAAGCGAGTGGTTCTCCATCATCTGAGCGGCCCACTCCTCGACCTCGACCCACGCAACCTCTGGCACGACGGACCTCATCGGGCCAAGCAGCTCCCAAGAGACGGTGACCGCGTGTGCGACCTCATGGAGCATCACCTTGTCAAGCAGGGGCGGCGTCAGGTCATCCCTGACGTAGACCATCCGCTCCCTCGCATCCGTGACGGCAAGCTTGGGGTCACCCGTCCTGTCTATGAGACGGGGGTCACCCGCAGGCACACGGGCAACCCCCCAAAGCTCGCCGTTTATGACAAACGGCCTCACCTTACATCTCGGTCATCATCTGACGGAGCTGCATCTTGAGCTGCTCCTTCTCCTGCGGGTCGGCAGTCTCCATCATCTGGCGAATCTCGGCAATCATGTCCTGATGACCGTAGTTCTCCATCCGACGGTAGCCACGACGGGACGTATAGCGGCCCTGCGAGTCGCTCGGCTGGCCACGGTAGCCGCGACGGGACTCGCGCTCGTAGCCGCGACGGTAGCCGCGCATGGAGCCTTGGTTGCCGCCTCGCGAGTAGCCCATGCCGTCATCGTAGCCTGCCTTCCCGTCCTCCATCGCCTCGGTCACGGAGCGGTAGTACTCGGCCTCCCAACAGGCCTTCTCAGCCTCAGCCAAGTCCTTGATGGAGTCAATCGTCTTGGGGTCGACGTCGCCCTGCTCGTGCATGTCCTGCTCGGCCTGCATCAGCAGCTCGTCCTTGAGGTCCTTAAGCTTCTCTACCAATTCTCTGCCCTCCTAGGCAATACGTGCGACGGTGAGGTTTGCGTCCGCCACGCTGATTGTCTGTGTGTCGATAAGTCCGTCAACGCCTGCGTTCACGTTCTCGATTGCGAGGGTGTAGCAGCAGCCGCGAGGGACTGTGACGGCAATCGTCCTGCTCACGGAGTTATACTCCTCAACCGCCGTAGGTGTCACGATTGCGCGGGAATTGAGAATCGGCTCGCCGTTGAGCGCCAGCGCGAGGGCAATTGCGCCAGCCGTGCCTCCCTCGGGAACTGCGATATTTGCCCCGAAGGTCACTTGGAACCGCGAAAAGCAGTTGGAGCCACAGCCGCGAAGAGTAAGGATGCCGCTGCCGTTCCGATGAACCACTTGGCCCTTCGGACACGGGATTGAGTCGACAAGTAGGACGTTCTGGCCGAACGGCACAAGCTGCTCGGTCTGTATGCCCACATACTCAGCCATGGCTACCTCCTACATGCTGCCGCAACCGCAGCCGCAGCCCTGATTCTGGGGCTGGCAGGTGAAGATGGGCGTGCGACCGTAGACGGGCATGGACGGGACGGGGCAGTTGCTCAGTCGGTTGTAGAGCGCGTCGACCTCGTTGGAGAAGCCCTGAGTGATGAAGGCGTTCTGCGCGGCCTGAGAGGCGGCAAGCTGCTGCATATTGAGCTGCTGGCGAAGCTGCGCAATCTCGTCGTTCTTGGCATCAATCTTGTCCTGACACAGCTGGTCGATGATGCGCTGAGTGCCTGCGGTCTGCGAGGCGATGATGTCGCGCACGCCATCGGACAGCGCGGCGCGGTCGGCGCAGTTCTCGGCGAGGATGGTCGCGGTCTGGTTCGCGGTCGCGAGGCGGTTCTCGCAGCAGCAGTCGGCAAGCTGGGCCTGCAATCCGTTGAAGCCCTGCGCGACGGCGGTCTGGAAGCCGAACCCCTGCTGCATGTTGGCAATCTGGCGCGCGTTGGCGTTAGCCTCGACACCAGCAAAGCCCTGCATCATGTTGGTGTTGACACCGTTGAAACCGTTGCAGAGGGCCATCTGGATGTCCCCGCAGCAGTTGCAAAGCTGCGTCGCAAGGTTCTGGACGCCCTGATTGACGCCCTGAATGGTGGTCTGGAGCATCTGGTCACGGAACCCATCGTTGGTGAGCTGGGCCTGATTGAGCCACGGGTAGATTTCGTTGCCGCCCACGCCACCAGCGCCATAGCCGCCGCCATAGCCGCCGCGACCGTTGTTGCCGAAGCCACCGAGCAGGGCAAAGAGCACCAGCAGCCACCATGCGCCGTTGCCATCGCCGAAGCCGTCACCGTTGCGGTTCGCGCCACCAGTTGCAGCGGCAATGTCGGACAGAGAGTAGTCAGGCATATCGTGTCCTTTCTATTCGGTTGTTACGATTGCCTTATCCATACGCCGTGTGCACCCGACGCTAGGAATTAATGAGTCGTGACACCTCGCCGAAGTCGTACCCATAGGCGCTGAACGCCTCCTGTGGCGTCTTGCCCTGATTCTGTGCCACGAACTGTGCGAATGCGGGGTTAGATTGCGCTAGGCTGGACACCAGTGCCGACGTGTCCCCTTGGAGCATCGAGCGGAGCTGTGACATTTGAGCCTTCATCTGCAGCTGCGGTGCCTGCGGTTGGAACTGTTGCATGAACCCCATTGATTGCCTCCAATGCCGCGCTTACCTTGGCAACGAACTTGTCGTACTCGGTGCGGCTGACGAACTCCGCACCGTCAATCTTCACGGGCTGCTGCTCCACGTGCGGCGTGAAGTCGAAGCACTCGACCGTCTTCATGCCAGTGCCATCGGTGCTGACGATGTAAAAGCACGTCCCCGAGTTGTCAAAGAGCGCGGGTGACGTGCTGTTGGGTGGCAAGTTGTACTGCATAGCGGAGTCTCGTCCGTTGACCTTGATGACCCCGTTCACGGGCTGCTGGTATGGTTGGACAAGCGGGGTCGCTTGGCTCTGCGGGTACGGACCAGACAGGTACGGGTTGTTCCACGTTGGCTGATACGGTTGATACGGCATCACTTGTCCTCTCTCCTAGAACGCTCTGCCACTATCGTCTCGATTGTCTCCACGTGGAGGCAGTTCGGGCACATCGCGTCGACCGTGTGCAGCTCCCACAGCGACCATGACGTGTCAGGCATGATTACCATGCGCTCACCGCACTTGGGACAAATTATCTCGCCGTCGACGTCCACTACTGAGCCGCCACCAGACCGAACGCCATGGCTGCGGCAAGGTATCGGGCCATCTGTATCAAAGAGAAGGTCGCTATGGACACAAGCAGCGCAAAAAGCGCGATGATGATGCTACTGTCCCTCACTGATGGTCTCCCTCACGCACATGCCGCCAAGGTCGTTCACGATGTATTGGATTTGGGTGTCTGGGTCGGTCATCACGTAGAAGCGGATGGTCTCGCCGTCGTAGGTGTGTATTGCGCACATGCTGTCATGAGCCAAGAGCGACTGACGCTCAGCGTCCTTCTGCGCCGCCCTGATGACCTCCATCTGGCCGAGCCACGACCAGACTCCTATGCCGACTATAAGCACGAGAGCGACCAGCACGATTGCAATGGTCGCACCATTCGACGGCACCTTGTCATCCCTCTTGGTCGGAACCCTGCGTCCGTACTTGTCGTAGCAGCTCACTTCCACGCCTCGTCAATCAGGGACTTCTGCAACGCCTTCGCCGTAGCCTCACCAAGCTGCCCAGCCCTGTCGGCTGCACACGAATAGCCATGGAGCACCAGCCATCCCTGTAGCATGCAGATGGTGCCGCTTGCTATGATGCCTGTCGGGTTCGGCACGCCCACGGCCTTCTGAACGACCTTCATCAGCTCCGAGCCTGTTCCCTCGTAGGTCACGGAGGTGAGGCGCGGATAGGCCTCGGAGCACTCCCAGAGCTGTCCGCTCACGACACCATCGACCGTGGTTCCGCACTGTCGCTGCCACTCAGCGACGTCCTGAGGGCCGATGTAGCCGCTGACTTCGAGCCTCTTGGTACTTGTGCCTCCTTGGCCCGAATCGGCCCCTGAGTACCGCAGGATGCAATCCCAGCCGTGCGAGTAGTTGTACACGGTGCGGATGTTAGTCTCGTTGCCAGTCTGGTCCCCCGCAGAGCCACCCGTGGCCCTACCACGTTCGTCAATGGATGCCTGCGCCAGCTTCGCAGTGGTTCCGCTGCCACTGATTACCGCAGCCGTATGGTAGTTGTCATTGAGCAGGATATCGCCCGCCTTGACTTGGTTCAGGCTGGTAAACGGTATGCGGGTCCATCCGCGCTTGGTCAGGTTGGAGGACATATCGCCCGTGTAGCTCGCGGAGCCAACGTCGAAGCCCGCCTGCTTCAACGCCCAAATGACGAGCGACGAGCAATCGCACTCGCCGCCGTCGTAGATGTTCCATCGGTTGCCTTGGTCGTAGCCAAGAGACCAGTCCTCGCACGCCTTACGCATGTTCTCGCAGAACTTTGCGATGCTTCCAGCCATCTAGCGACCCATCGCAGAGACGTGGCTTGCACCGATGCACATGCCGATGAACAGGCCAATGGAGTTGACTGTCAGCACCGTCGCGTCGACGTTGGGCATGCCCCATGCGGGGCCTACGGCACCAATCAGTGTCGCGGTGGCAGGACAGAGCACCAGCCCTACCCATTTCAGGACGTCATATGCCTTTGATGGTAGGAGGTACTTGGGAACGTCTGGAAGCACGACCTCCTTCGCGGCGCTCAAGTCGTTCGTATCGTCAAGCTCGGGCATCACGAACAAACCCTGCTCGTCTGGTGTGATATCTGCCATGTGCTTGCCTCTTTTCTCCATACGCCAATTTAAGCACCCGTGCTTTTGCGCGTCAAGCGTTACTAGTTCGCCGTGATTGTCCAGCTCTCGTCCACGCCGAGGATGCCCGATGCCGTGGAGTGCAGGCCCTTGGCCCAGAGCGTGATGGCCTGCGTCTGGATGCTGCCCGAGAGCATCATGACGCCGCTGTCCAAATAGCCAGTATTTGTGTCGAGCCAAAAGAGGCGCGAGCGCGCGTCGCGCTGCGGTTGCGCGGGATGGTTGTACATCTCCTTCGGTGTTATCACGGTGAGATTGAATCCGAAGGCCGTAAGCGCCTGAGCCGTGGTCGCGTCCGTGGCGTATGAGACGCCCGATGTAAGCTCTTTCTTGGCGTCGCTGCTAATCTTGTCGGGCGTCACCGCACCATCGTGGATGCTTTCCGTGTAAACCGAATCATCGGCAAGCTCTCTGGCTCCCACTGCATCCTGCTTAATTTTCATGCTCGTCACTGCATTATTCGCCAGCTTCGCCGTGGTGATGGACCCATCGGCGATGGTCCCGCCACCGCCGCCGCCCTGCGAG
>ODAI013096011.1_pt1 | contig 47427 bp, 45 predicted proteins | sample 1539321 | NCBI WGS metagenome assembly ODAI01 (sample SAMN02144231, study PRJEB22623) | gut metagenome | biome: sheep rumen | host: Ovis aries | place: New Zealand
CGTCCAACAGGTGCCTTACCTTCACCACCACCGTGTGGGTGATCGTTAGGGTTCATTACGGAACCTCTTACTGTAGGACGGATACCCATGTGTCTTGTTCTGCCGGCCTTACCGATCTGGATGTTACCGTGATCGAGGTTACCAACTTCACCGATTGTGGCTCTGCATTCCATGCTTACCTTGCGAACTTCGCCGGAAGGAAGTCTTACCTGTGCGTACTTGTCTTCCTTTGCCATGAGCTGTGCGCCGTTACCTGCAGATCTTGCAAGCTGGCCGCCCTTGCCGGGCTTGAGCTCTACGTTGTGGATGATTGTGCCGACAGGAATGTTTGCGAGCGGAAGTGCATTTCCGATCTTGATATCTGCGTCTGCGCCCGAGAAGATTACGTCGCCTACAGCGAGCTTGTCAGGAGCAATGATATATCTCTTTTCGCCGTCTGCGTAAACAAGCAGTGCGATGTTGGATGATCTGTTAGGGTCGTATTCAATAGTAGCAACCTTTGCAGGAATACCATCCTTGTTTCTCTTGAAGTCGATGATTCTGTACTTTGGTCTGGTGCCGCCGCCTCTGTGTCTTACAGTGATCTTGCCTCTGGAGTTACGTCCGGAGTGCTTCTTGAGTGTTACTGTAAGGGATTTCTCAGGGGTGCTTGTGGTAATCTCCTCGAAAGTGGAGACTGTCATTCCTCTTAAACCAGGAGTGGTTGGATTATACTTTTTAATTCCCATTTTAGCCTACCTCCTATATTAGAGTCCTGTGAAGAACTCGATCTCCTTGCTGCCGGCAGTCAGTGTAACGATTGCCTTCTTTACAGCAGGTCTGCGACCCTGTGTTCTTCCCATTCTCTTGATCTTTCCGTTAACGTTCATGATGTTGACCTTGTCAACTTCTACACCGAAGATTTCCTCTACTGCAAGCTTAACCTGAGTCTTGTTTGCTTCCGGAGCAACCTTGAATGTATATTTCTTTTTAGCTGCGTTATCCATTGACATTTCAGAGATAACCGGCTTGATTATTACGTCGTAAGGAGTCTTCATTATGCATACACCTCCTCAATTTTCTTTACCGCATCCTTTGTGAGGATCAGGTTAGTGTGGTTAACGATTTCGTAAACGTTCATCGTTCCTACGAGCGCTGTTCTTATGCCCGGGATATTTGCTGCGGACTTAACTACGTTTTCGTCCTTTTCTGCAGTAACGATAAGTACCTTTTTACCGGCCTTTACGTTCTGGAGAACATTGATCATTTCCTTTGTCTTTGGAGCTTCAAACTTGAGCTCGTCTATTACGATGAGTTCCTTTTCCTGAGCCTTGGAGGACAGTGCTGAAAGCATTGCGAGTCTCTTGAGCTTCTTTGGAACTGCATATCTGTAATCTCTTGGCTTTGGTGCGAATACTACGCCACCACCAACCTGTGAAGGGTCAGTGGAGTGTCCCTGTCTGTGGCGACCGGTGCCCTTCTGTCTGAACGGCTTGCGCCCGCCTCCGCGAACTTCGCCTCTTGTCTTTGCTGACTGAGTGCCCTGTCTCTGGTTTGCAAGGTAGTTCTTGATAACTTCGAGAACTGCATTCTCGTTAGGAGTGATTCCGAAGATGGATTCCATAAGTTCGATGGAACCGGCTTCTGCTCCTGCCATGTTAAGCATTGTAATCTTTGCCATTGTGCGTCTCCTCCTTTCCTAAGCCTATTTATTCTGTCCCTTTACTGCGCACTGAACGCGAACCAGGCCACCCTTGTTTCCCGGAACAGCGCCCTTTACGAGCATAAGGTTTCTGTCTGCAATAACTTTTACTAAAACTACGTTCTGAACTGTAACTGTATCTCTACCTGTTCTTCCCGGAGCTTCATTGCCGCGGAATACTCTTGAAGGATAAGTTGCAGCTGCGAGACCGCCCGGCAGTCTCTTGTGCTTTGAACCGTGAGTCATAGGACCGCGACGGTGGCCATGTCTCTTGATGTTACCCTGAGTTCCCTTACCTTTGGAAACACCTGTAATATCGAGCTTTGTGCCTTCTTCAAAATCTGCAACGGTAATTGTCTGTCCAACTTCGTAGGTTTCGCCTTCTTCGGTTCTGAACTCAGCGAGGTGCTTCTTTGGAGCAACGCCTGCCTTTTCAAAGTGACCTGTTTCAGGCTTGTTAACTCTCTGTGGCTTTGCATCTTCAAAGCCGATCTGAACTGCGCTGTAACCGTCAGTCTCAACTGTCTTTACCTGAGTAACGACTTCCGGACCTGCTTCGATTACAGTTACAGGAACTACTTCTCCTGCTTCTGAGAAAATCTGTGTCATACCGATTTTCTTTCCAAGAATCATTTTCATATGTTTTTCTCCTTTTCTGCCGCATTGCGGCATCTCTTACAGCGGAATCCCCCGGTTTGGCTCTGTGTCCCTCTCGTGGATTCTTACTAAGGGGAGTACCCTTATTCGTTTTTGTTTTACAGCTTGATTTCGATATCAACGCCTGCAGGCAGATCAAGCTTTGTCAGCGCGTCTTTTGTCTTTGGAGTAGCGTTTGTGATGTCGATGAGTCTCTTGTGAGTTCTCTGTTCGAACTGCTCACGGCTGTCCTTGTACTTGTGTACTGCACGAAGGATTGTAACTACTTCCTTTTCTGTCGGAAGCGGAATAGGTCCTGAAACCTCAGCGCCTGTCTTCTTTGCAGTCTCAACGATTTTTGCAGCTGACTGATCCAGTAATGCGTGATCGTAAGCCTTCAGCTTGATTCTGATTTTCTGTAATTCGCTCATTTTGTTCCTCCTAAAAGTTTTGTGTGTTTTCGCTATTCTCGCACAGGGGGCCGATGCACTCATTTGCAACTCGAAGCGCTTTCCCCGACTTTTACGTGTACTTTTTTTATTTCCCATCTCCCAGCAGAGCGAACCGCTGTTCATGGTCACGCAGCGCTTCGTTGATTTTTCAACGCTTCTGCGATTTCGCTTGCCTCGTACACGCTGCCGTGTGTTTCTTTTGTTTTCGCACAACTCAAAAGTCGGCGATCCCCTCGCCCCTGTCTGGCAGGGACAATTCTCAGCAGAAATATCCTGATAGCTCAGCAACTTCCTGCCTCATCGCCTAACGCAAGCTTTTATAGTATATAATAGTTTTGCAAGGAATGCAAGTACTTTTTCAAAACTTTTTAACCGATTTTTGCACTTTTTTTAAAGCTCAATATACTGTTTTCAAAGGGTTAGCTGCCACACCTCTGTACATGTCCCCGCGCGTTTCTTATGTTAACAGTAGGCTGGGGCTGTGTGTATTCGGCGAAGACACGCTCTCGCTAAGATTCGCCAGCAGCGGTATCCGACTCTGTCGCGCGAAAAAAGAGGGATTGGACTCGCAGCGTACACGAAGTACGTGAGAATCCAATCCCGAATTTTGACAAAGCCACAGGTTATTTTGACAAGTCGGCCGCAATCTTTGAGCCGATGTCGGCATTATTCAGCACGAGATGTATATTCGCCTCCAGGCTTTCGCCACCCGTCAGCTGCTTTACGCGATCGAGAATAAACGGTGTGATGCGTTTTCCGCTGATGCCCTTTTCGTCGCACTCGCGGAGAGCCTGGCCGATAATCTTTTCCATTTCGTCAAACGGCATTTCATATTTTTCCGGTACAGGACATGCAATCAGCATTCCGCCGCGGAGTCCCATGTCGTACTTTGCGCGAATAGCCGCAGCCGCCTGCTTTGGATCATCGAATCTGTATTCGGCCTTGAAACCGGATTTACTGCTGTAGAAAGCAGGGAAATCATCCGTTCCGTAGGTTACAACAGGTACGCCCGCAGTTTCAAGATATTCTAGCGTGCCTCCTATATCAAGGATAGACTTTACGCCTGCACAAACTACCACGACATCTGTTGTCTTGAGTTCCTCGAGGTCCGCAGATATATCATGTGACTCTGCTGCGCCTCTGTGAACTCCGCCGATTCCGCCTGTAACAAATAATCTGATTCCTGCAGCCTCTGCAGCAATCATTGTGCCGGCAACCGTTGTCGCACCGTCCATCTGCTGCGAAAGAACTATAGGGTAATCTCTGCGGCTTACCTTTGCGACATTTTTTGCAGTCGCTATATATTCGAGTTCCTCATCGGTAATACCGACCTTTATCCTGCCCTTAATTATAGCAATAGTTGCAGGCACTGCCCCGTTTTCACGAATGACATTTTCAACCGCTCTGGCTGTCTCCACATTTTTCGGATAAGGCATACCGTGTGAAATAATTGTAGACTCCAGTGCCACAACCGGCTTGCCTGCGGAAAGAGCCTCAGCCACTTCAGGCTTTATATCCATATAATCTTTAAACATATTAACCTCCTGTATCACTCTACCACTGTACGTTTTCCGCCACCTGGCGAACCTTTTCCAAACACAAATCCTCCGGAACCGGCACTGCACTCTGAATTACAATTGACGACATCGCTGACGCATAAAGAAGGGTCTTTTTAATCGGCCATCCCTGAAGGTGCCCGTACAGTGCCATTGCCGAGAAGGCATCGCCCGCTCCCGTTGTGCTTACTATATTGCTGACCTTTATGGAAGCCATCTGCCCCTCACCTTCGTCGTTGCAATAGTATACGCCCCTGCTGTCAAGAGTTATGAGCGCACATCTGCTCCCGGCTGCAACTATTGTGTGAGCAGCCGCCTTTACACCTTCGTCGGTACTCGTATCTATGCCGGTAATTGCACTCGCCTCCATGCGGTTAGCCTTTACAATCGTAAATTTGCCGCTGATTCCGCGAAGCTTCACTGCTTTTGGCGTTGAAACAGCGTCAATAAACAGTGGCACCCTGCTGCCGATCGTGTCACCGATGAACCTGAGTGTGTCAACCGAAAGGTTTGCATCCAGCCCCACAAAATCTGCACTCATCAGCTTTGGCAAAAGCGGTGTAAGCATCTCAGGGTTGATTCGATCAAGGATGTCCATGCTGGCTATTGCCGCGTCCATCGTACCGTCTGAATCGAGCAGCGACAGATACATCGCCGTCTTTGCATCGTTAAACACGCGAATGTTGTCCACATCCACGCCAAGCGGAATCAGCTTTCTGGTAAGCATGCGCCCCGAATCATCATTGCCCATGACGGATACGAGCCCCACTTCTACGCCAAGCTTTGCCAGATTTTCTGTTATGTTCCGCCCGACACCTCCGTGAGAAGTATGAACAGAGCCCGGATTCGAATCGCCTCTGACAAGCTTTTCAAAGCTGCGCCCCTCAACATCAAGCGCCATACCGCCAATTACATATACTTTTCCCATTCTAACACTTCCTTTTAAATTAATCTACGAATATGCTGCCCCCGATAAACTCTCTGATGATGGAGTTGTTCACAATAATGCTGTCATCCTCGAGAACCTCGAAATACTTCAGGAACTTAAGCATGCGCGCTGCATCCATATATTCCGGCTCATCAGGGAATATTGCCTCGAGCAGAGGCTCTGCATATTTTTTCAGTACGGAAAACTCGTAAATGTGCACTGAATTAAAGAATACATCCGCTTCACCGTTATATGGAAAGATATATTTGTCTTCACCGTGACGAACCTTTGGCCATGTGCGGATGGTTTCCTGTGCATCGTGACCTCTGTATTTAAAGTCGCGCACCATACGCCTCAGCATGCGGCTGTCCGTCGTGGAAATACGGTTGTGCTCGTCGATATTCAGCTGTGTCAGAGGACTGATGTAGATTTTGAACTTTTGCTCTGCAGGAATGTGCGGAGTCATTGCGTCGTTCAGCGCGTGGATTCCTTCGATTACTATAGGCTGATTTGAAGTGATGGAAGTAAGTCTCTTGCCGTATTCCTTGTGGCCCGTCATAAAGTCAAAGGTCGGCAGATCCACCTGCTCGCCCGCAAGCAGTGCGTTCATCTGCTTGTTGAAGAGCTCTACGTCAACCGCTTCGAGACATTCAAAGTCTCTCTCGCCGAACTCGTCGAGAGGTGTCTGCTCGCGCTCTACAAAGTAGTCATCGGTTCCCATGTAAAGAGGCTTTAATCCGCAGACTCTCAGCTGCACACAAAGTCTCCTCGCAAAGGTAGTTTTGCCGGATGAAGAAGGTCCCGCAATCAGGATAATTCTCTTTTTCTGCTCCTTTATCATGTCAGCAATTTCCGCAATTCTCTTTTCGTGAAGAGCCTCGGAAAGCTGAATAATTTCTTTGTATTCGCCGTTTCTAACCTTTTCGTTCAGGTCATCAACATAGTTTATGCCAAGCAGCTTTTGCCAGCGGGTAGCTTCACCGAATGTAGCATACATCAGTTTTTGATCCACGTATTCCGGAATCACCTTCGGATTAGACGGGTGAGGGAATCTGATCAAAACGCCGTTACGGTATTTCATAAGTTCAAAATACTCAATATATCCGCTGGACGGAGTCATCAGGCCGTAAAAGAAATTGCGGTAGCCGTCGAGAGTGTAGAATCTGACTCTCTTTACCTTCATGCTGCTGAAAAGACGCTGCTTGAACTTGTAGCCGTCCTCCTCCATTATTTTCATTGCTTCCTCAGGACCGCAAATGTATTTTTCAAAAGGCAGATCTGCCTTTACGATTTCATGCATGCGGTTTTCGATGGCCTGAATCTGTTCCTTTGTAACAGGCTCCTGAGCCTTAACCTCGGTGTAGAGGCCCTTGTTAATCACATTCTGGATTTCAACCGGAACTCTGCCGAGCACATCCTCCACAGCCTTTAAGTAAATCAGTGAAAGGCTCTTTTCATATATCAGGTTGGCAGCCTGAGTCCTCATATCGAGAAAAGAAATAATGCAAGGCTCGATAATTTCCTCTGACAAATCTACCAGAGTGTTGTTCCTCTTTGCTGCAATAACTCTGTATTCAAGGTCTTTTTGATATTCCTTGACAAGGTCTTCAATTATGGTTCCATCCTCAACATCGATTTCAATAGGTTCAGCTCTAAGCTCTTTGATTAATTTTATTTTCATTTAATCCTCACTCATTATCGTTATCATTACTTAAATTGCCGATACGATATTATATCACAAAATGCGCTTTTCACAAAGGGTTTTAACGGGCCGGGCGCTTTATTGGTAATTTTAGGTATATTTTGTAATTTCTTCTTGACAATATTTTCCATTTAGTTTAACATATAGTTGCGGCGAAAAGCGGGGTAAAACCGTAGGGTATTTTTTAATAAGAGAGAGGAGATTAAATATGGCTATTGCTAATCAGGAAAAAAATGACGTTTCTTTCAAGTGTACAATTATTACATCATGCGCAAAGCTCGGCGAGACAAAGGCCAACGGAAATTCAAAGGAGCTCAACTATGTCAGCTACGGCGGTTCGGAGCCTAAGTGGGATATCCGCGAATGGAACGAGGATCACAGCAAAATGTCCAGAGGCGTTACGCTCACAGATGATGAGCTCTTTGACCTCTATGCAGCAATCGGCGAGGTAATGAAGCATGACAAACCCAGCGTTACGGGTCCGGGCAGACCTAAAAACGCGGTAAATCCATGGAACACTAACGGCAGCGTAGAGGCTGCTTCCGAAAAGGTTGACGCTTCCGAAGATGCCGAAGCCGTCGAAGAGACCGAAGAAGTCGACACACCGTTCTAGCCTCTGCGATTTCCCCGCATCACAGCTCATTAATTCAAAAAGCGTGAGTGCATACAGCACTCACGCTTTTTAACATACCTATTATATTTACTTGAAATCGTTCCCGTGGAAATCGGACCCCTGCGTAATGTGAAGATGATATTTTTCCGCCAGGCTGACCAGCCTGATAGATTCGTCGTGGCTGTGATTCGGGTGAAAACATTCGAGGCCCTTCAGCCCGCTCTTTTTCAGCCCCTTTATTATGATTTCAAGGTTTTTCCAAAACTCTTCAGTAGTCCTGTCCCCTATGTGTTTTATCTTCATTGGGTGGGCCACCACCGGCACCCCGCCGGCACAGTTAATGATGTCGATTGCCGCCAAAGTGTCAACCTTGTTTTTCTCGATGTGCTGTGCTTCCTCGGACTCGAGAAATTTACCGTCTTCGAAAGCTTGTGCGGGAGTCTGAATGTAACCCTTTTTCACGAGCATGCGGGCTATCACCGGCTTGCCGATGAAGTCGTTCTTTCTGCCCTCGCGCAGCTCTTCGTAGGTGAGCTCGCAGCCCATTTTGCGCAGTGCCTCGATCAGACGCATATTTCTGTCATAGCGGCATTCTCTGATTTTTTCGAGAGTCGCAGCAAGCCTTTTGTCGTCCGGATCAAAGTAATAACCGAGCAGGTGAACTCCAACCTCGTCGTCGGTCGACTTTACCAGCCCAAACTCGTCAGGCTCCGGCCCTGTCATATCAAGGCCTCTTTTCCCGTGATAGTCCATACCCCAATTACGGAGATCTTTGCCTCTGATGCATGTTGAGAATTCGATACCGCCGATTACCTGAATCTCGAGGGCTTCTCCGGCGATTTGGGCTTCCCTGACGCCGTCAATTCCGTCGTGGTCAGTTATCGCAATGATGTCGTATTCTTCATTTTTGTACTTTTTTACTATCTCCGTCGGGGTAAGCGCACCATCTGACATGGTCGTATGAATATGGAAATCTGCTTTAGGCATGCTTACCTCCTTCCTACCAAAAGATAGTTTTTGGCTTTATGTACTTTAGCACAATATACGAAATTATACCCATTATTACCGAGCCCCCGACTGCGGAAGCTATGCCGTACATGCGGAAAAAATCTGCCGAAAACAGAAGCCTCAGGAGCTGCTCCTCGTCCAGGCCGCCGATGAGCCTGTTCGAAGCAAAAATCCACATATCGGGAATCAGTATTACAATGGCAATTGTAAGTATCATCACTACAAACAGCGATATGGCAATTTTTATTCTTATTCGTATTATCTCATAATGTTCCCCTTTAGTCAAAACTATCAGGCTGACTACTGAAAGAATCAGCAGCCCTACAAACACTATCCCCCAGATATCCGCCCTGGTTCGCAGCATTTCCATCAGGTTCTGCTCATCCCGTGAAAACAGCAGCGACATCTCGTCCTCTTCATCATACTGATACTGAAGCTCATCTGCCCTGTGCTGCATATAAGTCGAAATGCTTTTGGCAACGCTTTCCTCCTGACCGCCGGCATTAAAATGCTTTAACACTTGCGTTTCGTTCATCGTGTACTGATAAATGTCCGGCAGGCGAATCAGCGCATTGCAAGCAAGCCCCAGTGAAACCACCGGGACTGCTATAACTAAAAACCATGATAAAATTATTTTGATTATCCTACCCATAACCTTTTTTATCTCTCTTCACGGAAATAGTTATTTGAAAGGTCAGCAGGTGCCTGTCCCTCTTTTCTCTTCTGGCTGGTCGAGAAAATTACAATGAGGATTGTGCAAACATAAGGTACCATATCGAAAATGTACTGCGAGAACGAAACTCCCATTACCTGGAGCTGCATGCCCAGAATTGAAAGTCCGCCGAATATGATTGCACCAAAGAATGCTTTAATAGGATTCCATGCTACGAAGATAACGAGCGCAACCGCGATCCATCCTCTTCCGTTTACGATGTCTTCCTGCCAAAGAGGCACACGAACTATCGAAAGATAGGCTCCGCCAAGTCCGCACAGCGCACCGCCGATAAGCACGTGCACATATTTGTAAAGCATTACGTTGATACCGCTTGCATCTGCTGCCGCAGTATTTTCGCCTACCGCTTTGAGATTCACGCCCATTCTGGTGCGATACATATATATCGCAAACACGATACACATGATATAAGCGAAGTAAACAAAAATATCCTGGTTAAAAAAGATTTTACCAAATGCAGGGATATCTGACAATAGCGGAATTGGTTTCTTTGCAAAAACTACCGTTACTTCAGTCGGAACTCCCTTGCCCAGATATGGCTGTCCGACGAATTTTGCAAAGCCCGTGCCGAAAATTGTGAGCGTTAATCCTGTTACAATCTGATTTGCGCGAAGCGAGATTGTGAGGAACGCATAAAGCAGTGCGCCGACCGCGCCGGCGACAATTGCCACTACTACAGTAAGCAGTGCACTGCCGGTGTTGTACGATGTTACAAAGGCCATAACTGCGCCCATCAGCATCATACCTTCTACGCCAAGGTTGGTGTTTCCCGCCTTTTCCGTGATAAGCTCACCGACTGTGGCAAAGAGAAGCGGAATGCTGGCAACAACGCAGGCTGCGAGGAAAGTAATCATACTACGCCACCTCCTTTACGTTCTTGCTGAAGCTGACCTTGTACTGCAGGAAGAACTCACTTCCAAGCACGAAGAACAGAATCAGACCCTGTACCACAGAGGCCACCGCGCTTGAGATGCCCAGCGACACCTGAAGATATGTACCGCCCTGAATAAGCATTGCGAATGCAACGCATACAAAGAAGCATGTTACTGCATTAAGCCTCGAAAGCCATGCAGGAATGATTGCGGTAAAACCGTATCCGCCTGCGATATTCGCGATAAGCGTCTTTTCTATGGCGCTCGCCTGAATCATGCCTGCTATACCGCAAAGGCCGCCTGATATTATGGTTGAAACGATGATGATGCGGCTGATGTTCATTCCGGCATATCTGGCTGTTTCTACCGATTCACCGACTACTGCGATTTCGTAACCTTTTTTGGTATGGTTCATGAAAAGATATACCAAAACTACAAAAATAATCGCAAATATCCATCCGATATTGACTCCTAAAACGGAAGGAAGAACTGCATTTGCCGGGAACTTTGCTATCTTTGGGAAGCCGCCCTGACTTGGGTCCATCCAAGGCCCGTACTGCAGATAGGTTACAAATTTAATGGCTATGTAATTCATCATCAGGGTAAAAATGGTTTCGTTTGTACCCATCTTTGCCTTGAAAATAGCCGGGATAAACGCCCAAATGCCGCCACATACGGTTGCTGCAATCATCATCAAAAGCAGCATTACAGGCATAGGCAGCGACTCGGAAAGGTTTAGTGCTACCCATGTCGCACCGAATGCGCCCATGGTTATCTGACCTTCGGCTCCGATGTTCCAGAACTTCATCTTGAAAGCAACGATAATTCCCAGTGAAGTAATCAGCAGCGGAATGCAGCGCATTGCTGTCTGCTGGATACGAATCTGCGATCCTACCGAGCCCTTGATTATTGTTGAAAAAATATTAACCGGATTAAGTCCGAAAGCGAGGAGAATAACACCCGCAAAAACTATGGAAAGGCAGATAGCAATAATCCTGATCAGCATTTCCTGTTTGTGCGGTATGTCGCCGCGCTTTGTAATTCTGAATCGCATTATGCCTCTCCTCCTTTCTCGGTGTTTTCATCAGATGTGCCTTCAAGCCTCTGACCTGTCATCAAAAGACCAATGTCTTCCTTTGTTACTTCGTCAGGATCGACTATGCCGATAACCTCACCGTGACATAATACCACAATTCGGTCGCATAAATCCATAAGCACATCCAAATCTTCTCCTACAAAGAGAACTCCTACGCCCTTTGCCTTTTGCTCGTTCAAAAGGTCGTAAATCTTGTAGGATGCACCGATGTCGAGACCTCTTACGGCATAAGCGGTAATCAGCACCTTTGGAGCAGAGTCTATTTCACGTCCGAGAAGCACCTTCTGGATATTACCTCCGGACAGCTTTTTTACAGGTGTATATATGCTCGGCGTCATTATGTCGAGCGAATCTACGATTTTCTGAGCCTGCTCTGTGCAAGGCCCGCGATGAAGAATTATTCCCGGCTGATTCTGATAATCCTTTAATATCATATTGTGTACGATATCCATGCCGGCAACCAGTCCCATTCCGAGTCTGTCCTCAGGAATAAAGCCCATACGAATACCCAGCTTTATGATATCTCTCGGCGTTTTGCCGACGATATTTTCATCTTCAAAAAAGATACGGCCTTTGTCTGTTTTAACAAGTCCCGCGATGGATTCGCAAAGCTCCTTCTGTCCCGAGTTGGCAACACCCGCAACACCGAGTATTTCATGGGTGTTCAGATCAAAGGTTACATCGCTGAGCATGTTCTTGCCTTCGTCGTTCTTTACTGTCAGACCGTCCACTCTGAGAATGGCATTCTTTTCGCCGGCATCATACTTTTTCTTTTCGATTGAAAGCTCTACCTTCTGACCTACCATCATTTCGATGAGCTTTGGAATGTTTACATCCTTTGTAACGACGGTGTCAATGGACTTTCCCTTGCGAAGTACCGTTACACGGTCGGAAATTTCCATTACCTCGTTTAATTTGTGCGTGATTATGACGATTGCGCAGCCCTGCTCCTTCATGTTACGTATAACCTTGAAGAGCTTTTTGATTTCCTGAGGTGTCAGAACAGCTGTAGGCTCGTCCAAAATCAATATATTAGCGCCGCGATAGAGGACCTTGATAATTTCAAGAGTCTGCTTTTCGCCGACGGACATTTCATAAACCTTTTTATCGGGGTCGATATCGAGACCATAGCGGTCCGAAAGCTCGCGCACCTTGCGGCTGAGCTCCTTTCCCTTTGTAAATAAACTTGTTTTCTGACCTATGACGATATTATCCTTTGCCGTCATAACGTCAACCAGCTTGAAGTGTTGGTGTATCATTCCTATCCCGAGGCGTATAGAATCTCCCGGGCTGTGAAATGTTACAGGTTCTCCGTTAATTAATATCTCACCTGTGTCAGGAGTATATATACCCGACAGCATATTCATAAGCGTGGTTTTTCCGGCACCGTTTTCTCCGAGAAGTGCATGAACTTCCCCGGGCATAACCTGCAGATTAACATCATCATTAGCGACAACGTCACCGAAGACCTTGCTTATATGTTTCATTTCGATAGCAAGCTTTACCATATCTGCCATTTATAGATAATTCCTCCAAAAAACACAGTCAGGGGACGCTGACAGCGTCCCCGGGCTGCATGATGTATAGTTTGTACTAAGCCTAATTTCTGTTAGATTGCGGAAACACCCTTGATTTCCTGGTTGATGCTCCAGATGCCGGCTCTGTCGAGAACCTGACCTTCTTCGCAAAGAACCGAACCGTCAGCATAGTAGATAGGGCCTTCGAATACGTTGAACTCGCCTGCCATCATCTGTGCCTGTACGTCAGCGATTCTGTCTCTTACATCCTGCGGAACTACGTCGGATACTTCATCGATGTTGATGAGGCCGTCAGCCATTGTGCCGTAGTAGGATTCAGGAGTGAATGTACCGTCGATGATGCTCTGAAGAGCGTAGTTGTAGTACATTTCAGGTCTCCAGTAAGCAGCTGTGAGGTAATATTCACCTGCATCGTTCTTTGGATAGTTCCAGCCGATTACGTATGCGTTTGCTTCTGCAGCTGCAAGCTGGGAAGCAGTAGTGTCAGCGTGATAGCAGATAACGTCTGCGCCTGCATTCAGAAGAGTTTCAGCGCCGGTCTTTTCCTTTTCTGCATCGCCCCAAGTGTTGATATATACAACCTTTACTTCAACGTCAGGATTTACAGCCTGTGCGCCGAGTGTGAATGCGTTGATACCGATCTGTACTTCAGTGTAAGGGAATGCTGCTACATAACCGAGAACGTTAGTCTGAGTAGCTGCAGCTGCTGCCATACCTGTGAGGTATCTTGCCTGTTCCATTGAACCGAACCAGTTATCGAAGTTTGTATCGTTCTTCATTGCTCCGGAGAAGTGGAGGAAGTAGATGTCAGGATATTCAGCTGAGAGCTCGTTCATAGCATCGCCGAAGCCGAATGAGCAAGCGATAATTACGTTGCAGCCTTCGTCGATCATGTTGAGAGCTGTTGACTTAACTTCCTGAGTATCCTCGGATACGTTCTCTCTGTAGATGAAATCCATCTGGCCTGCGAAGTGCTCCTTTGAAGCTACAGCGCCTTCATACATTCCCTGAGTGAAACCACCGTCATTGATGGAACCGATGAAGATGTAACCAACCTTAACAGCTACATCGTTTGCATCGTCTGCAGGAGCTGCGGTATCTCCGCAAGCTGCGAAGCAGAATACCATTGCGAGTACAAGTAATAAAGAAAGAATCTTTTTCATTTTGTTTTCCTTTCATTGTGCCTTAACACATTATCGTTATTTCGTTTCCCGGAAAATCGTGCGTAATCTTCCGAGCACAGTATCATTATAGCACTCGCAAAAAGACGGTAAAGGTTTTTTACGAATTTTTAGGGCAAATTTCCTCTTGTTTTTTGTAAATGTTCGTTGTTTGGCGAACATTGCTGTTGGAGTCGCTGATAAAAGTTCGGAAATATTCCTTTTGCCCGTAAAAAATAATTTGATATGTTAAATCTGCCTGTATCATCAAGTCCCATTTTTGTATTGACATTTATGAATTGCATTGCTATACTTTTTTTTGCTGGGATTTCGGCGGGACTTGGCGCAGCTTGGTAGCGCGATTGCTTCGGGAGTAATAGGCCGCAGGTTCGAATCCTGTAGTCCCGACCAGCAAAAAACTTGGATGTACTTTTGAAAGTACATCCAAGTTTTTTATTTTTGCCGTTTATCAGCTTTTGCACTGTTTCCTATCTTTCACCATCCGGGAAGGTATAGCGAGGTTTGCCCTGACTTTTTTTGCCGTACTCTATAGCCTTTGTAGGACATCCGCATATGCATGCCATACAATGCGTACAGTAATCACCCCAAATCGGCTTATCATCAGCACCGAGCTCAATATTATTCAGCACGCACGATTCTGCACACTTTCCGCAGCCTATGCAGGCATCCGTTGCATAAAACGGCTTTGCTTTTACCGCAAAGTTGTAAAACAGCGGGTTCACAGGCCCTGATTTGAGGCTGCTGATAATATCGTTGTGTGCCACAGGAAATTTGCGCTCGCCTTGTACAATTCTGATGCCGCCCTCTATGGTCTGTGTTGCAGCATTTATTATTATATCTGCCTCATCATTTTCCGGTACCGGAAACATCGCAATATAGTTTTCGGGCATAACAACCTCGAGCGTCCCCATATAAGTAAGCCCCATCTTTTTGCAAAGCCTTTCATTATATTTCCCGGCGCAGCCTATGTCACTGCCGCAGGTCATAACAAAGTAAGCCTTTTCCGCAGCCTCTCCCACTTTTTCGAAAACGGAATGCTCCAGAAAGTCTCTGAAGATATGCGGAATTCGCCAGCAGTATGTCGGTGCGACAAAGATATAAGGCTTGTTTGAGCTGAATATGCCCAGCTCTTCGTTTTTTATGTACGATCCTGCATCTGTTGCTTCGTCACAAAGCTTTTCCGCAAAGAACTCTGCCACATATTTGCTGTTGCCTGTCCCTGAAAAATAAATAACCATAGACTTACCTCTTTTTCTGCATTACCCTGCATTACCCTGCATTACAACTATAAACACTACAAACACTATAAAAAAATGGAGCTCCCGGCCGGGATCGAACCGGCGACCTGCGCGTTACGAATGCGCTGCTCTGCCAACTGAGCCACGGAAGCACCAAACACTGAATATATTACAATAATTCTTTAGAAAAAGCAAGGCAAAATCAGACAGAAATACGGTCTGCTTGCGAACAAAACCGCATAAAAACCTTCCGAGTTGACTCCAAATTCGATTTTTAATTTTGGAGGCAACCTTTTTCGGAATAGTTACATTGGAAAACCTCTTCACAGTTGACTCCACATTTAAAAATGCATTTTGGAGGCAACTATTTTCCCGATACAGAGCCAATTTTTCACCCAAATCCCGTAATTTTTTGCAAAAAAGTTGACTCCAAATGCGAAAACCACATTTGGAGTCAACTGGATCAAAATTTCGGTCTAGTTCTACCAATACGTAAGTGGCGCAAACGATGCGCCTCTTTTATAAACGCAGCCTCGCAGCCTCTTTCGTGGCTTGCGCCGAGATCAAGCATTGAGCCCTTTCTATAGATTGCGGCTTCCTCGCGAATCTGCCTGGCAAGCCAGTCGTTCTCGCGGTCATCACAAAGACAATCAGCCATTGAAGCATCGTGCAAATGTCCATGAATTCGTGAAAGACCCCTCTTAATTGCATTTATAACAGCTATAATGATTGCAGTTAAACCGGACATTCTAGCTCACCCCTCCGCGAAATTACTTCTTTGCGATTTCCGATATGGCGGAAATTGCTCCAGCAAGGTTTGATATATCCGACGGCACTACAATCTTTGTCGCCTGGCCGTCTGCCATTTTCTCAGCAGCCTCGAAGGATTTGAGCGTTATGTAGCCGCTTCCCGGATTTGCCTCATTGATAAGCCTGATAGACTCTGCCTTTGCGCGCTGCACAGCAAGGAGAGCCTCTGCTTCACCCTCGGCTTCGCGTATGCGCTGCTGCTTTACTGCCTCCGCGCGAAGGATTGCTGCCTCCTTTTCACCTTCAGCAAGCGTAATCGCCGACTGTTTCTGGCCCTCTGCAGTAAGGATTGCTTCTCTCTTTTCTCGTTCGGCCTTCATCTGCTTTTCCATCGCGTCCTGAATGCTCTTCGGTGGTGCAATGTTCTTTACTTCGACGCGGCTGACCTTGATGCCCCACTTGTCGGTGGCTTCGTCGAGGATTGTCGTAATCCTGCCGTTTATATCGTCTCTCGAAGTCAGCGTTTCGTCGAGTGTCATTGAACCGATGATGTTTCGGAGTGTCGTCGCAGAAAGGTTCTCAATGGCTGCAACAGGTCTTTCCACACCGTAAGCGAAAAGCTTTGGATCAAGGATATAGAAAAATACGACGGAATCGACCATCATCGTTACATTATCCTTTGTTATTACCGGCTGCGGTTCGAAATCCGCAACCTGCTCTTTGAGAGAAACCTTTTTTACGATGCGATGCAGCACCGGGATTTTAAAGTGGATACCAGCATTCCAAGTACATCTGTATTTGCCGAGAAATTCGATTATCCAGGCGCTCGCCTGCGGCACTATGCGAATACAGCCGAAAAGAATTGCCGCTATCAGTAATACAACGATCAAAATTAAAATATACTCCATTTGCCCCTCCTGTTTATCTCTTTTATCTTGTATCTTTGCGGTAGTCTCCGCTACCGCCGCGTTAACTGTACATATAAAATTTTATACTATATGCCGGCCTTTGTAAAGAAAATTCCGAGTTTTCCTTTTATGAGCGGCATCCCATTCGTGCGCTGCTGTATTTATTCTATATTATGCCGTATTATGTTATACTTTTATATTTTTTCGTTTTCTATGCGGTCCGCTCTTTTATTTTTTGGATATCCTTATAGGTTAATGTCTTTCTTTCTACAAGGGCTGATGTTAAGGCATCCAAGAACTGCCTGTTTTCAAAAATAATTCTCTTTGTCTCTGTATAAAGGCGATTTAGCTCACTATTAATCGCTTTGCTCTTTGATTGGCCCCTGTCTTCCGAGGGATATACCCAACTGTCGCAGTTTTCAAACCCATATGCGCACATATCACCCACAATATAGTCTACTCCTGCGAACGCACCGGATAAGTCACTTCCGGCACCCATGTCTGCTTCTCCATAAACAACTTCTGTTGCAGCTCTGCCACCCAGACCATACATTATTTTGTTCTCTCTCATTACTATTGATTTTTCGTATCCGATAGGATCTACGATTTTGGTAATCCCGCCGATAGCTCCTTTTCCGCTGTTTACTGCAATAAGTCTTACACTCTTAGGCGCAAGGATTTCAGCAACAACCGTGTGGCCGGCTTCATGAACTGCGACTTTCTCCGGTGTCTCTTCCGTTTCTCCGCTTACACACTCAGGAACCTTGAACACCATTCTAAGAAGTGCTCTGATTATATCGTTTTCGCCGATTTTTTCTCTGCCCTCAAAGCCCGCAATTATTCCGGCTTCATTTACAATTGTCTCAATTTCCGCACAGGAATGTCCTTCCAAAAGCATGGATGCTGTCTCGTAATCTATATCCCCCACCATTTTCTTTTGCTTTAGAAAGGATTCTATTATTTTGTGTGCCTCCTTGCCCGCCGACTTAACGACTTCTATAATTTTGTCAAACCTTCCCGAGCGTAGCAATGACTCCGGTAGGTTAGTTATATCATTTGCCGTTGCCAAAACAAAAACTCCCTGCTCCTTGCAATCATCTATGCAAGCCTGCACGGTTACATATTCTTCCGCATTTTGGTGGTTTTCGTCCTCGTTGGCGAACTTGTCCACGTCATCGAGGAACACTATAGACGGAGCCGCCGCCTTAGCACTCTCAAATGTTTCCCTTATTTTGTCAATAAAAGCCCCTTTTGGTTTTTCTTTTCTGATTGTAAAGGATTTACATCCGGACTCCGCGATAAAACACTTTGCCATAAGAGTTTTACCCAAACCCGGATCTCCATGTAAGAAAAGCCCGCTAGGCATGCTGACCCCGAGTTTTGCATACTTTTCAGGATTGCGCAACACATCACAAAATCTCATAAGTTCAAGCTTAATATCCTCATAACCGATAATCTTGTCAAATTCGCTCATTTCACACCTCCGCGTATTTTTTCTTTATTTCTCTTCTGTTCTTGTTTTAATTGTATCTCAGGAGATGGGCGTTTTTTGTCACGTCACCGCAGGTGCTTTTATTTTAAACACAAAAGAGCGGTCACTGCCGCCCTATTGTGTGTTCAAGGTTAGTTCATATTCCGAAAACTATAATAAAGGATTTCGCCTATTTACAAATCAACAGATTTTCTCCCTTTAACTTGTTCAACTATGCGGTTCCATCCATCAACATTTATTTCTAGTTTTTTGATTTTCTCGCCCAAGTCATCACAACATCTGTTTGGATGCAGGTTGTTGAAAAGAACCCATATATTTTCATTACGGTCTTTCGCTCTATCAAGTAGTGCAGCTTTACCCGCATTCTCTTTGCCTGAGTTGTTTGCAGAAATTACAACCATATCATAACAAAGTTCCGGTACTGTCGACAGCCTTATGCTTTTACCCGCATTCTCCGGATCTTCAACCCTTAATAAGTTCTCCCCCGCTGCTTTTCTTACATCTTCGCATTTTTTTCTGAGGTCTTCCGCTAGCTTCACATATGTTTTCCTACTTTCGTTCGTTCTGTTCCTGTCGTTATCCCTTATGTAGCCAACATCCGTCTTTAGGTCAACCATCCATAGAACCTCATAGTTTTCCTCACTCTTCTTTTCCAGGACAAGAATGTCGGGGTAAATATGTCTACTTCCTAAAGATAGCCTGTAGTCTACCAGGAACAACATATCTTTTTCTTCCGAACAAATTTCGCTAAGCATCTCTGCAAAAAAATCTTCTGACAAACCAGATATGCTCCTTTTCCTTCCCCTAAAGACATTATGCTTCTCGCCGCTAAGCTTATCAGCCTTCTGATAGGCTTTCGCAAGCTTCTTGAAATAATCTTTTAATACTTTGCTACCATCAACCATTCCTGTCCCTTTCTCATAAAAAAAGCTATTATTGTAAGAATTACTTTTTGCCTTCACGCTTTAGCTCTCTTTCAAGATCCTTTTGGAGAGCCTCAATTTTCTTCTCTTTTTCTTGCATCTTGCGAGCAAGATCACTCATGCGCTTTTCATACTTTGCAAGTTCTTTAGCGTATCTGTCATAGTTTCGCTTTTCACTTTCATAATTACGCTGGATGGTTTGAATTTCTTTTGCCACACTTTCGATGTTTTTCTGGATATAGCTGCTGTTCATAAATGTACCTCCATTTTAGTTGTCAGACTAGCAAGTGCATAGTCCCTCTCTCGTTCATTATTTATACTTATACCAATGCGAAAAAATATTCGCATCCATATACGCTGTTTGATATTTTAGACGTTCTTAAAAGTCTAAAAATCTCGGTGTCTTATCAATTTCTTAGGTTGTCGAATTTGTACTCCATAAACATTAAAGTTTTTCTTTTTTTATAACTGTTTCGATAGCTTTTTTGAAACGTACACTATGCGAAATTTCACTCTCTGATAAGTATTCGCCTTCGTCGTAATTCCAATACCAGTATTCCTTCGATTCAAAATTATATCCTATGCCCCAGGTAAATGACGCGTTTCTATCTTTCTTTCCTTTTATCCATACCTCGGTCACTATTTCTTCTCCTGTAAATAGCGATTTATGTTTTTCGATTTTTAAAACAGGTTTCTTGCTTGTCAATTTCTTATCGTTAAAAACGTATTCGCCCTTATATTGTTCTTTTATAGTTTCTCTGACCTCCGATTCGCTTATTATTGTATTAACCGTCCCCGTCTTAAAGAAACTATTGTCTTTTAAGGAATCACCAATTATTCCCCGAAGTATATATTTTCTATAAGAATTGCTTTCTCTGTTTGCCGGATGCGGAAGCTTATACAACTGATATTCTATGTCTAAATCCGTGCAATGCCTTAAGAAATCCGCGACAATCGAATATGTCCTATTTCCAAACGCGAAAATCCTTAAAGGCATATACTTATTTTCTTTTGCAGATAATGCTTTTACTTCATCCTTGAAAACATTTGTTACGCAAGTAGTAATGCACGTCCCGGAATAATCGTCGAGGTTTTTGTAACCGGTTTCAACCAATGATTTTTCAACCAGCCTTGCATCACTAATTCCGCACTTTACCAAGTTAGTCATATAAGCATTTCCTAACTTAAACTGATAAATTAAAGAGGCTACCATTTTCCCATACTGCTGCTGCACAAGGAACTTATCAGTACTAAAGTCTTCGATTTTATAATTTTCGCTCCATTTTTCATGTATCCAATACCAACTTATTGCGGGTCTTTTCCCTTCTTCTTGATCTTTTAGATTATGATATATTCCATAATCTACGCTAGGATTCTCCATGAGAAATATTACAGGATCATCTCTCCAGCCATCCTCAATAAGCTCTTTTACATTTTCGACTCCCATTGCTTCCAAAAAATCCAGCGTATGTGTCCCGTGCGAAATGTTATTTAGTTTAAACCCTTTTGAATCGTAATCTTGTGACTTATATGCTTCCTCTCGCCCGCACTTTGTGCAGTATCCCGCTATGTCTTTTAATCTATTTTCCTCACGCGCAAATCCGTATTTATACGGATTTGCAACAACATCGTTTTCTTGGTTATACTTTATTATCTGATTAAAGTTTATAATATGAAGCTTTTCAGCTACTTTTTCAATCCAATTATATGACGTCATGGGGGTACTCCTTTGTCTGCTTTCTTACTAGCCACGCGATATTTTTCTGGCAACTCTAATAATATAAGGTTCTACAGTTTTGATATTGGCATAAACAATGCTATAGTGCTCTTGCCAAGAATCGGTTCTGCGAAAATACCTTGTGGCATTAGCACCTCTACCGCTTCAAGGGTTTCAACCTCACATAATAGTTCAGCATAAACAGCAATGCTTTCCTCGCCGCAAATCTGGAGTAAAATCTCTGCTTCTCTTTCCTTTGTTTCCTTTATTGCCCCGCTTACAAGTGCGGTTCCTTTTTCGACTAGCTCATCGGCACCTGCCGCAATCCAGCGGAATAAGCATCCTTTTTCAAGAAAAGGCATTATGTCAGCTAAATCAGCATCCATCCATGCACCACCACATAGCATTAAAACCAATTGCTCTAACAAGATATCGCGATCGCTTTCTTTATAAAAAATGCGACCTGCTTTTGACAACCCACCTATCCATAGCTTCACTTCTCCGGCCTCACGCAAATCTATACCAATTTTGCATGCGTTGTCGATGTATTTCACTATGGTAGAGTCCAAATCAGCATCTTTCTCTTCGCATATTTCAAAGCTGCAAGCAGACTTATGTCTCTCCTCTTCCGAAATGATATCCCGTTTCTCACTTGCTGAACGAAGAACATCGAGTGTATCCACTTCGCCTCCTATCAGCAGAAAGTCCATTCCAAGTGCTGGAAACATAGATATACCTCCTCGCCTTAATTATCCCTTTTATATGTTATCCGATTATTTTGACTTTTGCAATCTTCATATTCACCCTTACGATAAGTCAAATGTATCATAACCTTGTGCCCTTATAGATTCAGCGCATACAAACAACCCATCAACATTCACGAATAATATAAAGACATCCTCATCATCAAGATGAAACTTGATGTACGGCGGTTCCGTGAGCGAGTTGCGTGCACCGACATACTCTCTTTTGCCTATGCCTCTTTCGTACGAATAGCAGAACTCCTCGGTGCACTTTTTAAATTTGATTTCATAGTCACCCACTATTATGCCATCTTTGCTTATTCCTCTTATATCTTTTTCAAGATATTTCTTGCTGATAATACCTTCTAACAGATGAATATCTAGTCCCTTCATTTTTCTCACCTCCGCGCATCTGTGCTTCCGATTGCTTGACTGGTCAAACTGCCGTAATGAGCTTCCTTTTTCATGAATATAGCAAAAGATGAGTGATTCCAAATTCTGCGAAGTTCATTATTTTTCTCTCGCATAATGTTTCCAACCTCCCACCAGTTAAGACCTCCACCTATCAGCGAAAGCAAGTAGTTGCATTGCGCATCGTTCAGCTTTTCAAAAAAAATGTCGGGAAATCTATCATAAAGTTCTTTAATAAACTCCCGCCCATAGGTTGTGGATAGTATCTCCGCTCCAACCGGCGAGTTTAGACTTCTCAGCACTTTGGTTTTAAGCCCTGAATAGATTGATGAAGGTGTTCTTGCTATAAGATTCAAAACGTCCATCTCGTAGACATGCACTGCCAATTCATCAAGCCCCGCCATGTAGAGCATACCCTTCACGGTGTTGCCCTTGGTGCAGCTGTAGATGTGGTCTATCAGCCTTACACCTTTTGTGCGATAACGCTTCAGATTCCAGCTCGGATGCAGGGCAGAGTAAGTCTTGTAGATTTCGTCCATCTTGGCGCCGGAAGCGACACAGTGCATATTTTTGATACAATGCTTTTCGAAATAGTCCTCGGTTTCCCCGCTCCAAACGTAATCAGGATGGATGGTAAAGCGCTTGATTGCACCGCTATAATCCGTGAAACAGAGTGCGTCGATATATGGCTCCGTTTTGAATATATGGAGATAGTCTGTCCCTTGATATGCGTTTATATCAAGAGCTGCCTCCACCATCATTTGGTAAATCTCGTCTGACGTCATTTCAGGTGGGGCCCACGTATTTACAGTTGCGCGCATTTCAAAAATGTTTATGACAGGTTTCATACGAGGTCACCTTCTCCTTCTGATAACTTCGACGCTTGATGATTATATTATATAGTATGAAATGGGGCAAAAATGGGACACTAAAAAAGGACGGCATTGCCGTCCTTTTTACATCGTTTTATATTGCAACACTGCTATATGTGCGGATAATAAGCAATCTCTATCCCATCTTTTAACCTACCATTTCTTTTTTAAACCCCACCCCATACTGGTGAAAGTCAGGTTGCGATACAATAAACTCTAGTATATCTGTTGTAGTAAGATTCTCGTGCGTATTAAGAAAATCTGTCACTTTTTCTAATCTTGATTGACTCATCTTCACGTATGAAATTACACCCGCAACAAAATCAAAATATGAATCCGGTACTTCATTAAGTTTTTTTACTAATTCTTCCATGGCGATTTTCCTTTCTTAAAACTCAAATTTATCGAGGAAAATATAATCATCATATCCCCTATTTTCGAAGAAATATAAATAATACCTGTTGTCTGGGCCTACCGATCGGTGGACAAATATCCCCCTACCTTCATATTTTTTGTAATTGGTATTGATTTCGCTGACTATCTTTGCATACTCTTCTTTAGTAAGAGCACAGGTATATCCTAAACTATCAGTATCTATACTTTTTCCTCTCATTTATTCCCTCTACCTATTTTATTATACCATAACTCTACACTTTGAGTATATCACATTTTTAAGGCTACGTAAATATATGTTCTAAACTTTTGTTCGCAAGTTTTGTGATACTAAAAGGACGGCAATCACCGTCCTTTTGCTTACTTTAATTCTCTTCATTTTCCTCATCCGGCATCCAAAATAGCTCGTCGAGGGTTTTGCCCAGGACCTTGCATATCGAGATGCAGAGCTTTATTGTCGGATTGTAATCTCCCTTTTCAATGGAATTGATGGTCTGGCGCGATACCCCTACTGCCTTTGCCAGATCCTCCTGTGACATGTCCTTTGCCACCCTGGCGGATTTTAATCTCAAATTCTTCATATTCTCACCGCCTGTCCCTAGTCTTCGCCTGCATCATCGTCCGCATGCTTTGAATCCAAATGCTGCTTTATAGCCATTTCTACGCAGATAACTATAATCAATATACCGAAGAGAATATTTACAAATCCGCTTGGTCCACCTGCGCTTCTAAGGTTAATATAACCGATAGCCAGATTAAACACAGCGATCAGCAAGAGCAGAACTGCAGAACGCTTGAATGTCTGGTTTATTCCGATATAAGCGTTTTTCCAGACAGAAACGCTGGCATATACGAGAAGCCCCAGCATTAATGCACTAATGTCAAAATACATCGGGTTTAAAGTCAGAAAACCTGTCGGACACGAAACATGATAAACCAGTTCAATACAGACTGCAATCAGCATCGCATAAAATGCATATCCAAAAGCCTTTCCCCTTGCCGCATTTTGCCGTTCGTCATATTCTGCTTTGAAGCTTTCGTTTGTGTTGCCTACCCTTTTAATCAGCATGACCACCAAAACAACAATTACAATTGCTACGACAGCTCCCTCCAAAACTCCTAAAACATAACTTGAACTCATTTCAATACCTCCTTTGTTCAAATCCCTTTTGCAATTATGAGTTTACTACCCGTGTGACATTTTGTCAAGTATATTTTACAAAAAATCTTATATTAATGACAAAATGTAATCTCTGCAGGCAAAAACGCAAAAAAATAAAACACCCAAACCGGCGCATTACCGATTTGGGCATTCTTTATTTCATATATTTAAGGCTGATTTCGCCGGCTTCAAGCAGAATCGGCAAAAGGTCATCATTTCTGCCTCACTTTCTTATGGCAATATTTCTCCGCTCGTGGAAATTGTTACGACCTGCCAAGGGATGAATTTGCCGCTTTCCTTTAGCGCAACCTCTGCCGCTCTTTGAAGCCCTCCGCAGCACGGAACCTCCATTCTGACGATTGTAACACCTGTTATATCGTTGTCTCTGATAATCGCAGTCAGCTTTTCACTGTAGTCCACAGCATCAAGCTTCGGACAGCCGATTATCGTAATCTTGCCCTTCATAAACTCTTCGTGCATGTTCGCATAAGCATAGGCCGTGCAGTCTGCCGCAATCAGAAGCTTTGCACCGTCAAAGAACGGCGCCTTGGTCGGCAGGAGCTTTATCTGACAAGGCCACTGGGCGAGGCATGAGGCCGGATGGAAGTTTGCTGTGCAACCCTCAGGCTGTGCTGCTTCCTCTTCCCTTTTAAACTGCATCATTCGTGAGCCCGGGCAGCCGTCAGAATGGTGCTCATGCGCCTGCTGTGCCGCCTTTACCGCTGCCTCGTCGTAAGCCGGAGCCTCGCGCTCCTCGAATGTAATTGCGCCTGTAGGGCAGCCAGGCAGACAGTCGCCGAAGCCGTCGCAGAAGTTTTCTCGAACAAGCTTTGCTTTGCCGTCAACGATGTCAATGGCACCTTCGTGACAGGCATTTGCGCACAGTCCGCAGCCGTTACACTTTTCCTCATCAATCTTTATTATCTTTCTGATCATGGTTTTGACCCTCCCCGAGCTTAATTAATTTTCACAGTTATATATCTTTGGTTTCTTGATTTTGTAACTATAATATAATATAATAAATCAAACAATTCAGTTGTATTTACAACGGAAAGGGTTATTTATGGAAAAATTTATTCACGTACTAAAGAGAACGAAGCTTTTTGCAGGTGTAGGAGAGGAAGATATTACAGCCATGCTTTCATGCCTAGGTGCAAGGCTTTGCACATATAAAAAGGGGGAATACGTGCTGAGACAGGGTGAGCGTCTGGATGACATTCTCCTGCTCGCGGAGGGAAGTCTGCACATCCAAAGGGATGATTATTGGGGAAACCGTAGCATTCTCGGGCATATCGAAGTCGGAGAAATCTTCGGAGAGGCGTATGTGGCACCCGAAAGTGGGACACTGCTCAATGACGTTGTAGCGCTTACTGACTGCTCAGTATTTTTCTTTGATGTGAAGCGCATTATTACGACCTGTTCATCTGCATGCCGTTTTCACACTATGGTCGTTCAGAATCTGTTCTTTGCAATTTCCGAAAGAAACAGAGGGCTGGTGCAAAAGCTCGGCTATATGTCGAGGCGCACGACAAGGGAAAAGCTGATTGCTTATCTTTCAGAGGAGGCGAAGAGACAAAACAGTGCTTACATAACGATACCTTTTAATCGTCAGCAGCTGGCTGACTATTTATCCGTCGATAGGAGCGCAATGTCGAATGAACTCAGCAAAATGAGAGATGATGGCCTGCTGGAGTTTGAGAAGAATTGTTTCAGGTTGAGATAGATAAAAAAGATGGTATAGCAGTGTGAGCCGTAAAAGTCAATATTTTGCGGCCAAATTTCGAGCGTATCAAGCAAACGTACGCTCCACGATTTCGGATTTTTTAGTTATCCGCAAATGTGATTTTTCCGTCGTTTATAGCAGCAATTACCGCAAGTGATTTCACTTCTATTCCAAGCTCGCGAAGTCTGTCCGCTCCGCCCTGCCACTTCTTTTCGATTACGGCCGAGAAGCCCACAACCTCCGCGCCCGCATTTCGAGCAAGGCTTACAAGTGCCACGCCGGCCTCACCACTGGCGAGGAAGTCATCCACAATCAGCACACGGTCGCCCGGCTTTAAGTATTTCTCTGCCACGCGTAGCACCGAAACCGTGCCCTTTGTAAACGACCTCGCTTCCGCACTGTAGAAGCCTTCCGTCATCGTATTCGGTGCCGCCTTTTTCGCGAAAACCACCGGCACACAGTCCATCGCGCGAGAAGCAGCGCAGGCTACTGCAATGCCGCTTGCTTCGACGGTCAGTATTTTATTAATGCCGCGCCCTGCAAAGAGGCGAGCAATCTCTGCACCAATCTCATCCATGAAACGAACGTCCATCTGATGGTTCAGAAAGCTGTCAACCTTTAATATTTCAGTGCCAATGGCCCTGCCTTCGCACAGGATTTTTTCTTCCAAGCTTTTCATTTTTCTCGATTTTCCTATTATTGCTGTTTTTCTTATTTATTTATATTAAATTTATATGCTATTTTGCGGTTTGCTAAAGCTATTCCAATCTACTCCGCCTACATAAGCTCTGTCAGGAACTTTATTATGAGGAGCACCAGCACAACATAGATGACCTTGCGCACGTTCTTGCTGCCGCCCTTCATGGCGTAGCTGGAACCGATTCTGCCGCCCACCATTGCGCAGACAACGGCCGGCGCAACGACAATCCACATTACCTGCCCCGCAAGGCTGAGCACAATCGCAGATGCGATATTCGATGTCAGATTGGCGAGCTTTGCGCAGCCCGAGCTTGTCACGAGGTCTAGGTTAAACGCCTTTGTGTAAGCGAGAATCAGAAAGGTTCCCGTTCCCGGCCCCACCATGCCGTCGTAAAAGCCTATAAAGAGCCCGATCAGCAGTGCGTATATCGCAAGCCTTGCATGCGGCATTTCCTTCATCACGGAGTCGTCGCTTCCGAAATTCTTTTGAGTCGCGATAAAAATCGCAACCAGCGGAAGTGCGACGAGGATGATGATTTTGAATGCCTCCTCCGGCACGAAAAGTATGAGTCTGCTCCCAAGGCCTCCGCCGATTAGGGCTCCGATTGCCGAATAGATGGCAACCTTCATCTGCATTTTTCCGCCGCGGAGATAGTTTAGGGTGGCAATGAGCGTTCCTGTCGGCATTACGACCTTGTTTGTTCCAAGCGCCATATGCGGCGGCATGCCTGCGAGCAGGAATGCCGGCAAGCTGACCAGGCCTCCTCCACCTGCAACTGCATCGATGAAGGATGCCAGAAAGATCAATGGGCAAACAATTGCGAATGTCATCATGAGGTTGTCCATATTTACCTCCGTGCGGTCTACCGCTATATTACAATGATATTATGCTTATTACACTAATGTATTGCAGCCTTTACGCGTGCGCGCGTGCGCTCTTCACCCAAAATCTGCTGTATTTCCCAAATGTCCGGTGACTGTGCACGACCGACGATTGCCAGACGGATGACTGTCGAAACATCGCCGACATGGCCCTTGTACATTTCCGGATTCTTTTTGTAGTCCTTTGGCTTTGCAGCATATCCCAGGTCAGTTGCGATGGTTCTGATCTTGTCAAACCATGCGCTCTGATCGTCACTGTGATTGTACCCTTCAAGATAACGCGTAAGGATTGCCTTTGCATCATCCTCTGATACGTTTTCAGGCAGGGAATCCGTAACCTTAAAGAATTCATCAAAGAAGTAACCGATGAACTCCAGAATCTGCTGCGCATAAACAAGGTCCTTGCGCGGCTTGTCGCCTGTGCGCCCCAGATCAAGTATTTTTTCGATATATTCGTGATTTTCTTCAAAGTAATGAGCAACCTCAGGCTTAAACTCCTTTGCCCATGAGAGCATGAACTTACGAAGCTCGCTTGCAGGAATCTTGACAAGCACATCCTTGCATACATCATTAAGCTTTATGAGGTCAAACAGCACTCCGGAGTTACCCATCTTTTCAACGCTGAACTTGAATTCCTCCGCAGGTGCATTGGGATTTGCGATTCTCCACTCCTCATAGTTCGAATTGAGGATGGTGAGGAGATACTCGCGTACAGCCTGCGGATGGTAGCCGAGCTCACGATAGTAGTTAAGCGACAGCTCAGGATCCTTGCGCTTTGAGAGCTTTCTCTTCTGGCCGCTTTCTTCGTCTATCTTCATCAGCTGTGCGGTATGGCAGTAAAGCGGCAGCGGCCAGCCGACCTTGTCAAAGAGTTCTACATGTATAGGCAGCGTCGAGAGCCATTCTTCGCCTCTTACGACATGAGTTGTGCCCATGAAGTGGTCGTCTATAACGTGTGCGAAGTGGTATGTCGGTATGCCGTTTGTCTTTAATATTACTGTGTCCTGGAAGTTCTCAGGCATCGAGAGTGTGCCGCGGATGGCATCCTCCGCCTGAATGTAGCGGACATCTTCGCCTGTAGCATCCGGATTTCCGGTGGACTTTAAGCGGATTACATATGGCTTTCCGGCTTTGATATTTGCCTCTATTTCTTCATAGCTTAATTCTCTGCAGGATGCGTATTTTCCGTAAATTCCCGGCGTTTCCTTGTTTGCTTCCTGCTTTGCCTTTACAGCCTCAATCTCCTCTGAAGTCATGAAGCATGGATAAGCATAGCCCTTCTTTACCATTTCCTTTGCAAAGCACTGGTAAATTTCTGCGCGCTCCGACTGATGGTAAGGTCCGTACGCTCCCTTGTCGCCCTCTGTTGTGGCGCCCTCATCAAAGTTTACGCCAAAGAAATTGAGCGAGTTTATAATGATATCCACTGCTCCCTCAACCTCGCGCTTGTCGTCCGTATCCTCTATTCTGAGGAAAAACACTCCGCCGCTCTGATGTGCAAGCCTTTCGTCCGCAAACGCACCGTAAAGATTTCCGAGATGCATAAAGCCTGTAGGTGAAGGCCCGAGTCTCGTAACCATAGCTCCCTCCGGAAGATTTCTCTTTGGAAAAATCCGGTCATAGTCCTCCGGTGTCTTTGTTATATGCGGAAAGAGAAGCTCCGCAAGCTTTGCATAGTTCATTATTTCCTCCTAATATAATCACAGTCTCAAACTGCTCGTTTTAATATCATAACAACCTATATTATATCCATCTTTATATAAGCCCGTCAAATATTTTTGCAAAAAGTCCTTGCTTTTAGCCGCGCTTTATATTACAATAGCTTTGTTGCGAATATGTCACCTTGGTCAAGTGGTCAAGACGCTAGCCTCTCACGCTGGAATCAGGGGTTCGACTCCCCTAGGTGATACCAATAAAAAATATGCGGGTAAAACCCGCATTTTTTTATTGGTTTTAGCACCTAGGGGAGTCGAACCCGAAAGGGCTGGACAGTCCTGCGGACTGTTCAGGTCTGAGCACGACTATTCACTTAATTCACAGATCTCATCGATTATGCTACCTATATACTCTATCGTCTCATTAAGCGGCTTGTCCGTCGAAATATCCACGCCTGCGAGTGCAGCAAGCCCCTTTGGATCGAGCGTGCTGCCGGCACGTAAGACCTTCTTCCAATCCTCAACCGCAGCGGCTCCTTCACGTTCTATACGACGAGCAACCTCTGTCGCAACAGTCAGGCCTGCGCTGTAGGTATAGGAATAAAGTCCCATATAGTAATGTGGCTGGCGCATCCAGGTCATCTCCGCACCCGGAATAATTTCCACAGCATCTCCCCAGAATTTTTCAAGCACGCCGCGATAGATACCATCGAGAGCATCTGCGTTCAGCATCCCGCCCTCTTCAACAATGCGGTAAACTTCTCTCTGGTAGGCCGCCTCCAGAAGGTGCGTTACAAAGTTGTGGTAATAAGTATTCTGTATGATGCACGAAAGAACCCAGCGGCGGAAACGCTTGTCAGTTGCATTCTTTATCATATAGTTCGCCATCAAAAGCTCGTTCATTGTGGACGGCGCTTCCACAAAGTATGTGGAAACAGCGGTGTCCAAAACTCCCTGCGCATTGCCGCATGCTCTGAAGTGTCCGGCATGTCCGAGCTCGTGAGCCAAAGTAAACACATCACTCATCTTGTCGTTCCAGGACATCAGAATGAAGGAGCCGTGCCTGTAAGGGCTACTGCAGAAGCCTCCTGTGCACTTTCCCGCATTCTTTGCAAAGTCAACCCAGCGCTTGTCAAAGGCCTCGCGAACCATTTCAAGATAATCCTCGCCGAGTATAGAAAGTCCGCCCTCGATATACTTTTTTGCCTCTTCAATGCTTACCTTTGGATCGTACTCCGGGTCGACCGCAATTTTTAAATCAGCATAGGTCATTTTGTCGAGACCGTGCAGCTTCTTCAGGAGCGTCGCATATTTCCTCATGTGAGGCGCCAGCTTTTCCATTATAACGTCTATCTGACGGTCGTACATGCTACGGTCAACATGCTGCTCGAACAAAAGCGAATCATATACATTCGCAAAACCTCTGAGGTCGGAGTTGACCTTGTTTTGCTGCACATATGAATTATACATGCAGGCAGTTCCGTGGCGATACTTTGAAATCGTATCGCAGAAAGCCTTGAACGCACTGCGGCGAAGCTCCGTATCGGGTGAATACTCATAGTCATCCTCAAACATTGCATAGCCGAAAGGATATTCCTTTTCGCCCACCTTTAAGTTTCCGAAATCCATATCACCGAACTTTATCTGGTTGTAACCGTCATAAGGCAGTGTGAGAGCTCTGCCAAATGCGGCAATGGCCTTTTCCGCCTCCGGATGGAGCTGGAAAGGCTTTGATCTGAGTATTTCGGAAATGGCATGCTTTGCACCCTTTGAAAGGTCTATGGCTTCACGTATGACCTCTTCAGGCTGCTCTGCAATCTGGCTGTTTATAAAGCTGAGACGGCTGTTTGCTTCGACACCGACCTTTCTAAGTCTGTTTTCAACGTCCTGAGCCTCGGCATCGGTATAATCCGTCGCAGAAACCAGCTCTGCATAATTCATCACCAGTTCAATGATTTCCATCATCTTTTCAAATTCTGCCATGCAATCCGCAATATTTTTGCCGGTGGTTAGCCTGTCCTTGTACGTCTCTTCGATATGCTTTGCCATTTCCTGCACACGCTTTGCGTCCGAAAGCGCTGCTTCATGTGTTTTGTATAAAAGGGTGAGGTCCCACTTCAGATTTTCGGGAACTTCACATCTCTTTGGTAATTTTTCCATCTCTATTCATTACTCCTTTTCATTATTTGCATCACAGTACCGCAGTGCCGCAGCATTGCTAGAATCCCAGTTCTTCTCCTACCAGAATAACCTTGATTCTGCCTGCAGGCTTGCACAGGCGAGTGGTCACAAACTGTGCGCACACGCTTGTTTCGCCTTTGCAGTCTATGCATTTCCCTGCAATTTTGCAAGGTGTCTGCAGATCAGGGAAGCGGAATACATTTGTAGGTGCCGCAACATTTCTGGCACGTAAAACTGCTGCATCCAGATTCGGAGCCACCTTGTTCATGCCCGCAATAACAAGCACATTACGAGGGCCGTAGCAAAGCGCTGCAACACGATTTCCGGTGCCGTCAATATTTACCATCTGGCCGTCAGCTGAAATTGCGTTTGCGCTCATGAGGAAAAAGTCACAGCCGAGTGCCTTGTGAAGGATTTCAACGCGTTCCTCAGGGCTTGCCGCCTTGTCGCGGTCCAGCATCTTCTGTCCGCGGGCATAAAGTGCGTCCTTCAGTCCTATCTGGTCAGCTGTTACAGTGCCGCCCCAGGACACGAGATCATCCTTGCCGATGAGCTCTAATGCCTTTGCCAGTGCCTCTTCCTTTGTCGAAACGTAATACGCCTCGAAAAATCTTTCGTTCATTTTCTTTGCAACCTGCGGACCAAGTGCATCATAATTTGCTTTTACCTGTGGTAACATTTTTGTCTCCTCCATTCCTTTTTCTACGCTGACAACTATAACTTACTATATATTATAACGTTTGCTGTATTCATCATAGTAAGCCTCAAATCTTTCATCCTTTACCGACTTAATGCTATGCAGATACTCATGAACATCAAAGGTTTCACTGCCAAGCTCAATCATCGCAACGCCGATATTCGAACAGTGGTCGGATATTCTCTCCAAATCCGTAAGAAGATTGTTAAAGACAAATCCATGCTGCAGCGTACACTCTCCCGCAGCTATACGATCTATGTGGCGCAGCTTCATCTCATCGCAGAGATTATCGATAAGCTCTTCAAGCGGCTCTATTTTGTAGGCAATTTCGAGATCGCCCGAAGTGAATGCATCTACCGCCAAGCCTATACATTCCGCAACGGCACTGCTCAGTACTCTGATTTCGTGCTTTGCATCTGCTGAAAATTCAATATTCTTCACATGAATTTCCTCTGCCGACTGCGAGACATTGATTGCGTGGTCGCTCATACGCTCAAAGTCGTTTATCGCATGCAAAAACTTTGATACAGCGGCGTTCTGTTGATGGGTAAGCTCTTTTCTGGTTATCTTTACCAGATATGTTCCAAGCTTATCCTCATATCTGTCGACTATGTCTTCAGTACGGGCCACATACTGCATCTCATTTTCCGTAAAAACCTCGAGCAGATGGAAGGATGCCTTGAGCGCCTTTTGAGTCTTCTGAGCCATGTGATTTATTACCAGACGGCTCTGCTCAATGGCAAGCGCCGGATGGGCAATAAATCTTTCCTCGAGGCGGTCCATATCCCGAAGGTCCTCTGCATTTTCGTCTTCCTTTTCGGGAACCAGCCAGCATACCAGCTTTTCAAGCAGGCTGATTGCAGGTGCCTGAAGTATTACAATCACTGCCCTGAATATTGTATTAAGCAGCGCAATCTGAATGGCATTAAGCGCCATACCCATAAAGCTGAAGGATACAAACGCATTCGCCGTATAGAAAAGAATGCTGAATAATATTACGCCCAGTGTGTCTACCAGCAGGTAAACCAGAGCAGTTCTTTTACCGTTTACATTTGCGCCGAGCGCCGAAAGAAGTACCGGTACTGCGGCACCTATTGCAATACCCATAATCAGCGGCAGCACCATATCAAACTTGATTGCGCCCGTTACCGAAAGTGTCTGCACGATACCTACGGCAGCCGATGCGCTCTGAAGTATACTGGTAAACAGTAAACCTACCAGAATACCTACTACAGGATTTGAGAATCTCGTCAGTAAGTTAATAAAACTTTCGCTTTCTCTTAAAGGGTATACAGCATTGCTCATTGCTGCAATACCAAACATCAGCACGGCAAAGCCGAGCATGATGTCACCCACATTGTGCTTTGTGGTGCTTTTACAGAATATACGAAGTATTATTCCAACTATTGCAATAATGGCAGTCAGCGTATCGGTCGAAAAAATGTCCCATACATCATTTCCCGCTTTGCTGCCTACAGCAGAGATGGCTATAATCCATCCCGTAATGGATGTGCCTATGATGGCTCCCATTACAACACCTATTGCCTGTTTAACCTTCATCATGCCCGAGTTTACAAAACCGACAACCATGACCGAAGTGGCGGAAGACGACTGAATTACAGCCGTTACGCCGGTACCGAGAAGTATCCCCTTTACCGGTGTGCTAGATAATCTGTAGAGCACCAGTTCCAGTTTGTTACCCGCTACCTTTTTCAGACTGTCGCCCATCAGTGTCATTCCGAACAGGAATAAAGCCACACCTCCGAGCAGAGTAAGCACATTTGAAATTCCCATAAAAGCTCCTTTTAATTATAATCAGAGAACAATGCCTCTCATATCAAATATATCCCGATGCTTCTCGGTCTTTTTCTCCCTTTCTTCGTTAAAGGAACGTACCAGATGCAGAAAATCGTGGAGAGGTAAATAATCTCCGAAATAGTCACCCATCATGTATTCACATCCCATATCCTCGATAAAACTCTTTGCATGCTGACTGTCGACGCCGGTGGCTATTATCTTTATCCCCAGGCCTCTGACCATCTCTATTGTAGATGTCAGTATCAGCTCATTTATGCTTTGAATTTTTACCTTGAATTCTTTTTCGGCCAGCCGCTCCGCGTCCTCGCAGCCTTTTCTGACGAGGTCCGCATCGAGCTGCAGCGCTGTAAACGGAATGCTTGATATTCTTCTGATGTTTGAATTGTAAGCGCCGTAGTCCTCAAGACCGATCTTAAATCCCGTAAACCTGAGCAGCTGCACCTGAGCAGCCACCTCGGACCAGTCGCTTATATCCGAAGTCTCTGCGAGAGAGAACGCAATATTCTTTGGGTCTACTCCGTATCTGTTTGCTCCGGCAATATGCTTTGAGCAGAGATACTGATTCTCGAAAGCGCTTACGGAAAGCTTTAGCTGTATGTAACGAAGCCCCGACTCTTTGAAATCGGCACCGGCTACGAATCTGCAGACTCTGTCGTACATCATATCGCCAATACGCTCTATTTCGCCGCTGTTTTCGGCCATCATCCAGATAAACTTTGGAGATATTTCACCGTAGCGCGGATCATTCAGGTAGAGCTGCGCATTACCCGCAACGATTCTGTCTGTCGCCGGGTCGTAGATAGGTGCGTAGCGCACGCTGAACTCGCCATCATTCAATGCCCTCTCTATTATGGAATTAATGTTGATGTGAAGGCTGATCTTTTCCTGATCATCCATATCCGAAATCCTGTAGATATGGCCGCTTCGAGGCAGAATTGTCTCCAGACTGTCAAGGAACGAAGGCAGCGAGCTGAACTCGGTAATGTCTTCAGGCAGCCGCACTTCGCACTTGTAGATGTTTGGAATGCTGATCATCATTGAAGCACTCTCAAGAGCCTTCAGAATCTCCTGATCGGCATTGTCCATGAACATATCTGCCTTGTATCTGATGTCGCTTCTGGCAACTACTGCATAAAGACCGTGCTTCAGATAATAGATATCGAAATCCTTGTCCACGATATTTACTGCCTCGCGAAGCCCCTTTGCGATTGCCCGAAGCATGGTATTGTAATTATCCACGCTGAGTGATGACATGTAGTGCTCTGACTTTTCTATTTTGAAAAGGCATAGTGTCAGGCTGTGCCGATCGGCGAGAGCATGCTGTATGTTCTTCATGAACATGCCCTTGTTGTACAGCTTTGTTTCATTATCCAGCAATGCTTCCGGCCTTTGAATTGTAACCATATAGAACATAAAGGCTATTGAAATCGCAAAGCACTGCAGCAGAATCTTTGGGAACGCAATCTGTAAAATCATGCCTGCGATTACAATCGGAAAGGCTATAAATATGTATTGAACCGAACCGGGAGACAGATTGCGTTTGTACTTGATCAGATAAAAGCCTGCATAAATCAGATATATCACGGTTACTACGTTCATGCAGCCGAAAAGCTCACCATAGTAAAATTCCCCGTCAACACAGTAAAAGATGAGCCCTGTTATCGGTGTTGTCAAAATCAGCAGTGCACAGATTGCAAACGGTGTTGAAAACAGCAGCCTCTGCCTTGGTTTCCTGAAAAATGTAAGCGCCTCTGCTATAGATGCAACATATATAACCAAAAGCGGTGCTATCATCTGCTGCGTGAGGTAGTATGCCATCCTGAATATCACAAACTGATAATCCTCCGAATGGGGCATTACAGCTATGATATCGAGTACGGCAGTGACAACGGTAACGAACATCATATGCATAAAAGCCCTGTTTGCAAGACCTGTAGTCATATTCCGCCTTTGTGTCGAAGACACAACCAGCATAATTATTATTATCGAGGCGATGTCGTAATTAATATTGTATTCCATGCTAAGCCTGCACCTCCTCCATATACTTTATAAAAGTATTCAGCGGAAGCGCCTTTGTGTATGTATATCCTTGCAGGTAATCGCAGCCCAGCTCGGAGAACCTTGCCTCCATACGCCTGTTTTCAATTCCCTCTGCTGCAATTGCCACGCCCAGCGCCTTTAGCATCTTTACGGTGTTTTTTAATATTACTTCGCCACTCGGCGAAGTGTAATCGTCTGCCAGACTTTTATCCAGCTTTACGATATCTATAGGCAGACTCGAGAGCCGCTTCAGATTTGAGCTCTTTTGACCGTAATCATCCATAGAGAACGCAAATCCCGCGTCCGAAAGAATTTTAGTCTGGCTGATGACCTCTTTCCATACCTCGGTTGCTGCCCCTTCGGTTATTTCAAAGTTGATGAATGAAGGATCGACATTATATTTTTCCGCAATCAGCATCAGCTTTTCACAAAGGTGCCTGTCGTGGAACTGTTCAACCGACAGGTTAACCTCTATAAAATCAAGTCCTGTCATTGTGAATTCCGGCGTGCTGACAAATTCGCACACCTTTTCGAATACAACACGACCTATGCGGTGAATGTCGCCGTTTTCTTCAGCATAGCTTACCACTGTTTCCGGATTTATATATCCGTAAACCGGATCGTACAGTCTCAGCAGTGCTTCTGCCGAAATAAATCTTTTTTCTTCAACACAATATATAGGCATGTAAAAGACTTCCAGTCTGTCATTTTCCAATGCCATGTTTATAATCTCGTCGAGCTTGCTGTATAGCGTAAACTCCTTGTATCCGGGAACCTTGTTCACTCTGTAAACAGCATCCGTTCCCGGCAGAAAGTTCTGATATCCCTCCAGCATCATCTGAATAGACGCATAGCTGTCTATATCACCCGGAATGTCTACAATACATTCATAGAACTCCAGCTTTGTGCTTGTCATATTTCTCCTGAGTCTGTCATCTGCCAGGCTCATTGAAAGCTTTTGAGCGAAATCATCTATCCTCTCTGTATCCTCTCCACTGAACACTACTCCAAAGGAGCCTATGCCAAAATGGTACGGCACTGCAGTGAGTTCTTCGCTCTTTATCAGCTCAAACAGACGATTTGCAATATTGGAGGTTATCTTGTTCCCGGCCTCATAGCTTACCGCCTCAACTCTGGCTGCATAGTTTTTTATCTTGAAAAGAACGACCGAATGCTGCTTTTTATTAAACTCCGAAAGCCGCATATCCTCAAAGAAGGCCTCTCGGTTATTTATGTGGAGCTCCGCGGATGCACGCTCCTCCGGGCTTTGCAGCGTTATTGAATAAAACATCAGGCAAACAGCCTGAGTAAAGCATTCAATCAAAAGCCTCGGCACGAAAAACTGTATAACAACCGCCACGAGACTCGCCGGAACGATGCCGAGAAGACAGTAAAACTTGTTGCGGGCATAGAAATTACGATATTTGAAAATATACGCAGTACCCGCTGCAAAATACAGCATTGCCCCCAGATAGCAGGTCCAAAGCAGCGGACCTCTGGTCATAACGCAATATTCGTTCACATCGAAAATGCAGCCGTTTATCGGATTGACAACTACTACCAGGAACAGCTGCAGCAGATAAACACCCGCCGCAACAACGCGAACCCTAAGTTTATTAAAGATCTTCCAGCCGTCTGTCAACGCCACTAGATACACAAAATATGAAGGCGCAATCGAAACCCTCAGGGCATAGTAAACCATGCACGCCAAATATACTCCTAAACTCATAGGAGCCAGCATGATGCTTAATATGTCAAAGAAGGCCGTAGCGCCTGTAATCACAAGTAGCACTATAAAGCACTTTTCAGCACTGCTTGACACCATGTGTCTATAGTATGTGGAGAAAAGCATAAGAGCGAGCAATAACAGTGCACTGATGTCGAAGTCAATAATATAACTCATTAGCTGCTTACTTAACGATTAAAACGATTATACTTCCCAGCTGTGCAGGTATTTTTCCTGTTCAGGGGATAATTTGTCGATTGTGATTCCCCATGCCGCAAGCTTGCGGTTTGCAATGAGAGTGTCAATTTCACCCGAAACGTCAATTACATGCTTTCCGAGCTTTTCGTGATTGTTCTTTATATAAAGGGCAGAAAGTGCCTGCACCGCAAATGACAAATCCATGATTTCCGCAGGATGTCCGTCACCTGCTGCGATATTAACCAGACGGCCTTCTGCGATAACATTTATCATCTTGCCGTTTTCGAGAGTATATCCCATTATATTCTTTCTGGTCTCGCAAACAGATTTTGCAGCCTTTTTCAGCTCTGCCATAGCAATTTCAACATCGAAATGGCCTGCATTGCAGAGGATTGCTCTGTCCTTCATCAGAAGCATATGCTCCACAGTGATTGTGTCCTTGCAGCCTGTGGCTGTAATAAAGAAATCTCCCAGAGGTGCTGCTTCCTTCATGGTCATTACCTGGAAGCCGTCCATGCGGGCTTCCATAGCCTTTACAGGATTGATTTCGGTTACGATTACGTTTGCGCCCAGTGCGGCAGCTCTCATTGCGATGCCTCTGGAGCACCAGCCGTAGCCTGCCACTACAGCAGTTTTGCCTGCTACAATCAGGTTTGTGTTTGCCATAATAGCGGTCCATACAGACTGTCCTGTGCCGTATCTGTTGTCAAAGAGGTGCTTGCAGTCAGCGTCGTTTACAGCTACCATAGGGAACTTCAGCACGCCCTGCTCGTCCATTGCCTTTAGGCGGATAACACCGGTTGTGGTCTCTTCGCAGCCGCCGAGAACTTCGTCGCCGAGCTCGGGATGGCTTGTGTGAATCATGCCGACGAGGTCGCCGCCGTCATCGATGATGATGTTAGGATGCTGCTCGAGAGCCATGTAGATGTGTTCTTCGTATTCCTTTGGACTGACACCGTGAATAGCGTATACATTCAGTCCGTCTTCAACAAGTGCTGCGCAGATGTCGTCCTGTGTCGACAATACATTGCTGCCGGTCACTGACATCTTTGCGCCGCCTGCTGCGAGAACCTTGCACAGATATGCGGTCTTTGCCTCCAGATGAACCGAAAGAGTAATTTTCATCCCCTCAAAAGGACGAGTCTTTTTAAATTCCTCCTCGAGGTCACGAAGAAGCGGCATATTATTACGAACCCATTCAATTTTCTGGTGTCCGGATGGTGCTAATTTGATATCCTTTATACAGTTTTCTCTCATTTTCCGTTCCTTTCCTATTCGACTGTTACAGCCTTTGCAAGATTCTTCGGTTTATCAATGTCACAGCCGCGTTCCTTTGCAATGTAGTAAGCAAGAATCTGAAGCGGTACCACAGCAAGTATCGGTGCGACTTCATCCATGCACTTCGGAATGTAGATGGTGTGGCTGGACTGCTGCTCAATAGCGGTGTTACCTTCCTTTGCCACGCCTATTACGAATGCCCCGCGCGCTTTAACCTCCTGAATGTTGGAGAGCATTTTCTCGAACAGGTCATCCTGAGTGGAAAGTGCCACTACTATGGTATCCTTTTCGATCAGCGCGATTGTGCCGTGCTTCAATTCGCCTGCTGCAATGGCAAACGAGTTGATATATGATATTTCCTTTAGCTTTAACGAGCCTTCAAGGCCGACTGCCGAGTCGGTACCTCTGCCTATAAAGAAGACCTGCTCCGTTTTATAGAGGGTTTTTGCGAGATCCTGTATCTGATGCTCGGTGCCGAGCAGCTTTCTGAGCTTTGACGGAATCTCCTTTAATTCTTCGATCAGTCTGTTATAGTAAGCATCCTCTATCGCGCCCTTCACTCTTCCCATGTAAAGCGCCACCAGATACATACACATCAGCTGCGTCGTGTAAGCTTTTGTCGATGCCACAGCAATTTCCGGACCTGCCCATGTGTAGAACACGTCGTCGGATTCTCTGGCAACAGAGCTGCCCACAACGTTCACTATACTCATGATGCGCGCGCCCTTTTTCTTTGCTTCTCTGAGCGCCGCGAGTGTGTCGAGAGTTTCGCCGGACTGGCTGATTGCAATGAAGAGTGTCTTGTCATCAACAAACGGGTCTCTGTATCTGAACTCCGATGCGACATCCACCTCCACAGGAATTTTCGCAAACTTTTCTATGGCGTATTTGCCGATGAGCCCCGCATGGTAAGCGGTACCGCATGCCACGATATACACCTTGTTAAAGCCGTCGATATCCTCTTTTGTCAGGTTGATGCCGTCGAGCTTTATTGAATTGTCATCGCCGAGGCGGCGCATCAAGGTCTCCGTGAGTCCCTTCGGCTGCTCGTGGATTTCCTTTATCATGAAGTGGTCGTATCCGTCCTTTTCGGCGGAAGCAGCATCCCATGAAACGTGGAATACATCACGAACAACGCTCTTGTGCTCGGCATTGTAAATCTTTATGTCATTTTTATCGAGAACCACTACCTCACCGTTTTCAATCAGGTAGAACTCTCTGCTGTGCTTTAAGAGCGCAGGAATGTCGCTTGCCAGGAAGTTACAGCCGTTCCCTATTCCGGCAAGCAGCGGCGCATCCTTTCTGGTGGCCACGATTTTGTCCGGTTCATCGGCAGCGATGGCACAAATCGAGTAAGCTCCGCGCATTTCCGAAATTGCACGGAACATCGCATCCTCGAGGCTGCCCTCGTAATATACCGAAAGAAGCTGTGCGATAACCTCGCTGTCTGTCTCGGAAACAAACTTGATTCCATGCTCCTTTATCAGCTTTTCCTTTATGTCAAGATAATTTTCAACGATACCGTTGTGCACGATTGCAATGCGGTGGTCCATTGAAAAATGCGGATGTGCGTTTATGTCAGAAGGTGCGCCGTGAGTTGCCCAGCGGGTATGCCCTATCGCCAGATGGCAATTTTCAAAAGGGTAATCCGATTTTTCCAGAACCTCCTCAAGGTTCGTAATACGACCCTTTCTCTTTTCAACGGCGAGCTTGCCGCCGAAATTCATAGCGATACCTGATGAGTCATAGCCTCTGTACTCCAGCTTTTTCAGGCCTTCGATTACAATTTTTTCGGCGTTGCCGTCACCGATATATCCTACTATTCCACACATATATGTGTCCTCCTTTACTTACTTTAGCCGAACTTGCGGCTGAGTGAATCTGCGAGCTCCTCTGCGAGCTTTGTGATGGATTCGATGTCAGAGCCCTCGAGCATTACTCTGACCAGCGGCTCCGTGCCCGAAGGTCTGATCAGTATGCGGCCTTCGCCTTCGAGAAGCTGCTCGATGCGCCCGATATCCGCGAGAATGTCGGGATCTTCCTCAAACTTGCGTTTGTTCTCGTTGCGAACCTTTGCGTTTCTCAAAACCTGCGGGTAGATGGTGATGTCGTCGGCCATTTCGCTAAGCTTTCTGCCGTCGAGCTTCATAGCCTTTAAAAGCTGCAGCGAAGAAAGAATGCCGTCACCGGTCGTCGTATGATTCAGGAAAATGATGTGGCCGCTCTGCTCACCGCCGATTATGCAGCCGGTTTTGAGCATGCGCTCGAGCACATATCTGTCGCCGACAGCGGTAACATCCGTAACGCAGCCTAAGTTTTCGAGATATTTGTGAAAACCGAGATTGCTCATTACAGTAGCGGTTACTCTGTTTTCAATCAGTTTCCCGGTATCCTTTAACATCTTTGCGCAGATGCAGATTGTCCGGTCGCCGTCAACCACTCTGCCGAGCTCGTCAACAGCAATCAGTCTGTCCGCATCTCCATCGAATGCAAGTCCTACGGCTGCGCCGTTTTTTACAACGTCCTCCTGAAGTCTTTCGGGATGCGTTGAGCCGCAGCCCTCGTTTATATTAACCCCGTTTGGGTTATTTCCAATAACGGTTACATCTGCGCCGAGCTCCTTATATACTCTTTCCGCAGCCTGGTATGATGCGCCGTTTGCGCAGTCGAGCACGACCTTCATTCCCTTTATGTCCGTATCAATTGTTGATTTCAGAAAATCGACATACATTTTCAGCGAATCCTCAGAGCCTTCAAGGCATTTTCCGAGTTTGTCGCCGGTGATATGACTGTTCACATCGATATTTCTGATTATGATATCCTCAATATCCTCTTCGATGTTGTCGTCCAGTTTGAATCCTTTGTTGTTAAAAAACTTGATACCGTTGTATTCAAAAGGATTGTGCGATGCAGAAATTACAACTCCCGCATCCGCCTTGTATCTGCGAACCAGATAAGCTATTGCCGGTGTCGGCAGCACGCCTACCTTGATTACATTTCCACCGACAGCCAGTATCCCTGCCGAAAGTGCATCCTCAAGCATGTCTCCCGAAATACGGGTGTCCTTGCCTATGAGGACAACCGGACGTTCCTTCTGCTTTGAAAGGACATATGCACCCGCCTTTCCCAAGTTGAACGCCAGTTCAGGCGTAAGCTCTGAGTTTGCCACGCCTCTCACTCCGTCAGTTCCGAATAATCTTCCCATTTTTGAAATCTCCTAACATTATGTTTATATATAGCAAAAACTAAGGCGCATGGTTATTGCGCCTCGTTTTTAATGGTCACATGGACGCGAACCGGTTCCATCTCTACAGATGAGAATCCCTTGATATATTCTAGGTTCAGGGTCACTTCATGCGTGCCCTGCTCCATACCGGTAAGGTCAGTGCTTATGACGAAATCCGAAGCAGCCGCCGACTGAACGAGACTTTCCGCCCCGCGCACGACAAGCTTGATGCTGCCGACATTTTCGTCTATGTATGCAGTGCAGCCTTCAGCAATTCCAAGCAGCTGAACATTCGCCGCCGGAACACTTACTTCACTGACCGCAACGTTGTTTATAACTACGTAAACTGATACCTCCTGCGATTTCTGCGAAAGGTAAACGCCTTCGGGTAGTTTGATTGAAAGACCTATTTTTGAAGTCGATGTGATATCGGAGATATCGACATCCTCCGCCTTTACCAGATCTATGCCTTCGAGGGTTTCCTTTGCACCCATAATCGTCACGGTTTCAGGCATCTTTATATCGGACACCGTGTATCTGGAGCTGACTTCGCCGACAATTCCGACCTCGAGAGGTACATCCTTTGTCGAGAGAAGCTGCGCCTGAACATCTGCAGTTCCTGACGAAAGGCTGACATCAGCAATCTCCTGCCCGTTTGAATCGAGAGCGGTCAGGCTGCCGCTGACATTTTTTGCCTTTTCGGAAAGCTTGGCCGAATTAATCCGTGCCTCAACCCTTTCAACCTGGGTTACGATGCTGCGTGCCCCGGTAACCATTACCTGCTCCGGAGATACCTCGATAACGTGAATTTCCTTGCCGTCTTCAAGCTCGGAGGCCGGTGCCACATCAATTTCATGCGAAACGCTGATTAAATCGTCGATGTTTACCGTTACACGGCTCGATTTGACCTCGGTAACGGTAACGCCCGCAGGTGCATCTACATTTACGGGGATGTGGTTTTCGCCGACTCCGTATCCGTAAACGTCGGCCGTAATTACAAAATCACCGGCAGTGATGCTGCTCACATCAACTCTTTTACCCTCTACGGTAACGGTAACGGTGGACTCATCCGCATCCAGAACAATCAGGCCTCTCGATGCGAGGCTTTCCTCGTTCAGGAGATGAACCGGAACATTTTCAAATTTCTGAGTTACGGTCGGATTTTCCTCTGTGATAACGTAAACCCAGAGAACTATTGCAATCAGTACAGAGAGGATGATGTTGAATGTCTTATTTTGAAGCATGATCCGACCCCTCTCTTAATCTGCGAAGCAGTTCAAAAATACCGAGCTGCTTTGCGTCTTCTGCATTTGAAAGATAGGTTTTAAGCAGGATTTTCTCGATATTTTTTGTATCGAGAAATCTGGTCAGCTTTCCGTCTTCGGCAACGGAAATAATTCCCGTTTCCTCGGAAACTATTATTGTGAGAGCGTCTGAGTTTTCGGTAATACCTATTCCGGCTCTGTGACGCGTGCCGAGATCCTTGCTCAGAGCTTTATTTTGCGTAAGCGGAAGCACGCAGCCTGCCGCATGCAGTCTGTCGCCCCTGACGATGAGTGCGCCGTCGTGAAGCGGAGCCCCTTCGTAAAATATATTGCATATCATTTCTTTATCGATTGCCGCATCGATAACCGTACCTGTCTCAATGATGTCAGTCAGGGAAGTGTTTCTCTCGATAACAATCAGTGCCCCGACATGCTTTGTCGAGCAGTCTTCGATAGCCTTTACAAATTCGGAGGTTATATGCTTTGCTGCGTCCTTGTCCATCTGAGAAAACGGACCTGATAGGATTTTGCTGCGGCCGAGGTATTCGAGACCTCTGCGAAGCTCCGGCTGGAACACAACCACCAGCGCGATCAGGCCTACCGTCATAACGCCTCTGAGTAACCAATTCAGTGTGTAGAGATTGAACAAATCCGATAAGAAAGTAAGAATAACCAGCATCAGCAGGCCTTTAATCAGCTGCTCCGCTCTGGTTTCTCTGATAAAACCAAGAATTTTGTACACAATAAATGCGACGATAGCCACATCGACTACGTCGGAAAAACCGATGCCGGATAAAATGCCGCTTGTTACGTACTCCATACACACGCCTCCTTTGCTTAAATTTGAATGGTTTCGAAGGTTGCGCCCACTTTCCCATACTTATTTATATTGTAGCAAAAGTCAAGCTTTCTTTCAAGGCTTTAATGTTGACTTTTACCGTTTTCACAATTATATTTATTAGTACAGGTTCAGGTCTGTGATTGAAAGTCCAAGCCAGGCACGGGCAAAGGGATCCACGTAAGCTGCACAGGCAAAAATGCCGCAGTGATCATGGCGTGCTTTAGAAGTAAGTCCTCCGCAAAGCGGGTAAAGGCAGGTGTGGGGTCAAAGATCAGGTCAGCTGAACCTGTCTTTTTTCCTTTTAATTTTTACGAAAATTTCGATAATTTAATTGATTTTATTTTCGAAAGTGTTATAATGTACTTACAACAAAATATCTCAAGGAGGTTTCTACTATGAAGATTATCATTACAAGCAAGAACTTAAATGCCAGCGAGAACTTAAAGGAAACCATCGAAAAGAAGTTCGAGAAGTTAGACAAGTATTTCTCCAGCGATATTGCAGCGAACATCATGCTTTCAAAGGAAAGAGACAAGAAAAAGATCGAAGCTACAATCAACGCAGCAGGCACCATCTTCAGAGCAGAGGAAATTAGTGATGACATTTATGAAAGTGTTGACAAGATTATCGACAAGCTCTCCAGCCAGATGTCCAGATTCAAGACAAAACTGGTTAAAAAGCACAAGAGTCCAAAGGGCGTAATCTTTGAGGCAGTGCCTGAATATGAAGAGCCTGACGAGGATATCAAGGTTGTAAAGACCAAGAAGTTCCAGCTCGAACCTATGAATGTAGACGAAGCTGTCGTACAGATGGAACTCCTTCAGCATACATTCTTCGTTTTCCTCAACATGGAAACCGATTCCGTTAATGTCGTTTACAGACGCCAGGATGGAAATTACGGTTTGCTCGAAACGGTTTATTAAAGCAAAATCAGCCGGAGGCTATCGCCTCCGGCTTTTTGTATGCGTTGTTTTATTTTTTTAGCTATTTTTGTATGTTTGAAATATATGAAATACTATGCATCTGTGGTATAATAATAAATGCTTGAGGGAAATCGGCCTCAGGCGGAGGATATATGAACTACATAGTATTAGACCTGGAATGGAATCAGGCCGTTTCTCGCAGGAGACTGATTACCAATCCCATTGTTTTAAACGGTGAGATTGTCCAGATAGGCGCCGTAAAGATAAACGACACACTGGCTGAAATCGACCGTTTCAATGAACTGATTAAGCCAAAATTTTATACTACCATGCATCCTACGGTAAGGGACCTCACCGGCATAAAGAATGCCGATATTCAGAAAGGGCGCTCCTTCCCCGAAGTCATAAACGCATTCAGGCAGTGGTGCGGCAAGGATTTCGCCTTTATCACATGGAGCATGACGGATTTGTCCGTTATGAAGGACAATCTGACCATTTATGAGATGGCTGCCGACTGGCTCCCCCCTTGTTATGATGCCCAAAAACTGTTTGACCGTCAGTTCATAGACGATGATCACCAGCATTCGCTCGGATATGCGCTTTACCTCTTCAAGGAAAAGCCTCTCGAGTGCCATGACGCATTAAATGATGCCGTGAATACCGTAACCGTACTGAGACATATGATGGGCGACGAAAAGCTGAGCCCGGATTATCTCGATCTCGGTGCGGATGAGCCTATGTATTACGCGCATCTGAAGATAAAGCCCGAACTGGTCGAGGAAGACCCTGATCTTTCAACCTTCCGCTGTTTTGACTGCGATGAGGATGTCATTTGCAGAAACTGGAAAAAGCAGACTTCTTACCAGCTCGTAACAATCGGTCGCTGCGGAAGCGGGCACGAGTTTTTCGTAAGGCTGCGTTTTAAAAAGATTCACGACGGCCTCTACGAGGTTTACAGAGTGGTCTACGATCTTGATGACGAGCTCGAAGAAATCTATGAAGAGCTTGAATGATAATTCGAACCGGTTGCAATTACCGCAATATGAACCTTTGCGGCTCCTGCCGAAAGTAGCGCGTGTGAGCATTCGTCCGCTGTGGCCCCGGTTGTGTACACATCATCTATCAGCAATATATTTTTATTTCGAAGGACACCGCTTTTTCCGGCCTCATCCGAAACTGCGAATGCGCCTTCGATATTTTTTTGTCTGCGCTGCACCGTCCCACCCGACTTTGCTGCCGTCCTTTTACGCAAAAGGATATTTGTTTTCATCTCTGTCCCAAGTCCCTTTGAAACCTCTGCGCCTATCAGCTCTGTCTGGTTATATCCCCTTTTTAACAATCTCGAGATGTGAATCGGCACAGGAATTATGATATCCCACGGAATTACTCCGTCATATTCCGACTCTACAGCCTTTGCCAGCCTGTCACAGAGCATTTGTCCCAGTGCCTTTGCGATATATGCCTTTTCACCGTGCTTTAATCCCAGAATCGGAGCTTTTTCTCTGCTCCCGTAGGAAAGGCAGCTATAGCCTTTTTCGAATTCATGGCTCTTTTCCATGCAGTTATAGCAAAGCCCTGCACGCGCCCTCCCCAGAGCCTTGCCGCAGCACTCGCAGGTCGCGCCTGTATTCCAGCTGAATTTTTTCATGCATTCGTCGCATAGCATATAC
>ODAI010350816.1_pt1 | contig 47415 bp, 39 predicted proteins | sample 1539321 | NCBI WGS metagenome assembly ODAI01 (sample SAMN02144231, study PRJEB22623) | gut metagenome | biome: sheep rumen | host: Ovis aries | place: New Zealand
AAAGTTTTTGGGTGAATTTATAAATGGAAAGTTCGTAAATGGACTACTTAGAAAAGCAAATCTAAACTCTAAAATAAGGGCTATTAGTGTAGAAGAATTGAAGGATATTATAGGAGTTGAGTCAAAAGACACAATTCTTTTAGGAAGTAGTAGCGTTTATAAAGGATATAATATATATCCACAAGTAAACGACTTGTTTGCAAACCATATGTGTATATTTGGAAATAGTGGATCTGGTAAATCTTGTGGTGTTGCAAGAATTATTCAGAATATATTATCGAACAAGCAAAGTCTTGCTTACAATGCAAATTTGATATTTTTTGATTCTTTTGGAGAATATAAGAACGCCTTTAGAGATATTGGAACGATAAACGAGTATTACCACTATCGTTTCTTGACAACCATGCCTAAAGAAGCTACAGACGAGTTATTGAGCATTCCGATGAATTTATTGACAAACGACGATATCGGAATACTTTTGCAAGCGGAAAAACACTCTCAGCTAACGATAATCGACCGCGCTATTAGATATGCTAAAATATTTTCTATAAATACAGAAGAGACTCATAGATTTAAAAACAATATTATTGCAAAAGCTATACTTACAGTACTATATAGCAATACTACTTCTAAAGAGAAGAAAGATGAGATATTTAGAATAATCAATATATGTCATACTCCTGAATTCGATTTTGATACTAGTATCGAAGGAATCGGTTATTCTAGAACATTTAGTGAATGTTTTGCAATTGATAATCAAGGAAGGTTTGGAGAAGAAGTATTAATCACAAATTACATACTTAAATTTTTAGATTCAAGTATAGATAACTATCCAACTCCAGAAGAAACCAATTATACGCTAGAAGACTTAGCAAACAGCTTAGAGTTTACTCTTATAAGCGATGGATTTAATCAGAATTCACTTATGCATGACGATGCTCAATTGTTAAAAGTTAGATTGAACAATATACTTCACAGTAATATAAAAAATTTGTTCAGTGGAGAAAAGTATGTCTCAGTTGGTAATTTTATAACTAATCTTTTAAGTAAAAATAATCAAAAATTCCAAATTGTAAATATAAGTTTAGAGGGAATAGATGATGCCTATGCTAAAGCGATTGTCAAAATATTTTCTCGAATAATATTTGAATTTGCAAAGGGAAATGCCAATAGAGCAACTATACCTTTCCATCTATTCTTAGAGGAAGCCCACAGATATGTACAAAAAGATATCGATGTATTCTTACTCGGTTACAATATATTTGATAGAATTGCTAAAGAGGGAAGAAAGTATGGCGTACTTTTAGATATAATTAGCCAAAGGCCTGTAGATATATCAGATACTGTTTTGGCGCAGTGTTCAAACTTTTTAATCTTTAAGATGACACATCCAAAAGATATTAAATATATAAGTGAAATATTGCCAAATATAAGTCAAGAAGTTATAGAAAAGATGAAAGTATTACAGCCAGGTACTTGTGTAGCATTTGGTTCAGCTTTTAAAATACCTATGATTTGTAAGCTTGAAATGCCTAGTCCTAGTCCATATTCATCTAGTTGTAATGTTTCTGCTTTCTGGGATTCAAAAGATTCAATCAACATATCAAATGAAACTAATATATCAGAAAATGATCAGGGAGCAATAGATGAAGTTGTACCACTATAAATTATATAGTAATATGTACATTAGAATAGAGGTTTATACATGAGAGGAAAATATTTAATAATTGTATTTGTAGCTATGCTTACTTTAATTACAGGATGCGGGAAAAGTGCTTCAAAAGAAGGAACTGTAAATAAAAAAATAACTTTAGAATCTATGAAAAACGAAGATACAAGTTACCTTGATATTAATGGAAAGGTGATGTCTTTGCCTTTTAAGGTTAAAGATTTCTTTAATGTTTTCACAGATTTTGATGCATTTACTTGGGATGATGAAAATAATAAAGATAAGAAAATTGATTTAAATGAAAAATTGCCATATATGACAACTGTTCAAGTTTCTGTTATTAAAAAATCAGGCGATGAGGATGATGAAACAAAATTAAAACGTACTAGACTTAGGTTTACTGCGCGCATTCTTCCAGAGGGTGGCGATACTGTAGGAAATGCATTAGTTACTGGAGTAAGCTATCAGTATGTAGATAATTATAGTTTTGGTACAGTAAAAATCAATGGAATCGAAATCAATAAGACTACTGCAGGCGAGGTCATGAAATTTTTCGAAGAAACTTACGGTAAATATGTGATTTCTGATAATAGGAAGATTAAAGTAGATAGGGATTTATTGGCAAAGAAGTTTAAGAAAATTGAATACTGGGGAGCGGAAGCATATCCTGTGATTTACGCCAACGTAGATAGCTATTTAAACGATCAAGAGCCAATTACTTATGTTTCAGTAAATTATGATACAAATACATTTATTTATAAAAAAAGTTAAGCAACATTTTACCAAATCGCGATAAACCGCGATTTTTTTTGTACTAAAATCTTTTGTTTTAAATAGATTTAAATGAAAGGATTGTATGTATGGATAAAAACAATGTTTTGACCTCAATTGCCAAAAGGGGAAATGGCGAAATATATTTAGGAGTCGTCGGTGCGGTTAGAACTGGTAAATCGACATTTATTAAAAGATTTATAGAAAATTTGGTAGTTCCAAATATAGCGGATGAATATGAAAAAAAGAGATGTTTAGATGAAATTCCTCAAAGCGCCCAAGGAAAGACTATAATGACTACAGAACCAAAGTTTGTGCCTTCTAATGGCGCAAATATAGAGATACAAGACTTCACAGCAAATATTAAACTAATAGACTGCGTAGGATACGTCATACCAGGTTCTAATGGATATGAAGACGATTTGGGAAATCCAAGAATGGTAAAAACACCATGGACTCCAGAAGAAATACCTTTTGTTGAAGCTGCAGAAATTGGAACAGATAAAGTTATTAGAGATCACGCAACTATAGGTATAGTAGTAACAACAGATGCTTCATTTGGAGAAATAGCGAGAAGTGAATATGTTGATGCTGAGAATAGAGTTATTAGTGAGTTAAAAGCTTTAGGCAAACCATTTATAGTCGTTTTAAACACAGTACACCCAACAAATTCGGAAACTGTACGTTTAAAAGATGAACTGATAAATAAGTATGATGTACCTGTCATTCCTGTAAGTGTAGAATCTATGAATGAAACAGACATAATGGAAATATTGGAAACTGCACTAATGGAATTTCCAGTATTAGATGTCGAAGTAAACATACCAGAATGGATACATATACTTAATATGTCAGACGACATTAAAAAAGAATATTTAGATAAGATACGAGAATCCGTGACTAGTGTCGATAAATTGAAAGATGTCAACACCATAATCGAACACTTTACTGATAGTAAGTATATTGATAAAAGTTATATAAGCTCACTAGATTCTGCCACTGGAGTAGTAACTTTAACTTTGGAAGCACCGGCTAATCTATATCAAGAAAAACTATCTAGTGTAATGGGTGATATAAATACGACGAAAGCTAGTATTCTTAAAATGTTTATAGATTATAATGAGGGAAGAAGCGAAACGACAGCGCTTAAAGATGCTCTAAAAATGGCCAAAAGTACTGGCTATGGCATAATGTATCCAGACTTAAAGGACATGAAGTTGGATACACCAGAAATAATCAAACAGGGAACTAGATATGGAGTCAAATTGAAGGCAGTCGCAAGTTCAATACACTTAATAAGAGTAGATGTGGAAAGCACATTTGAGCCAATTATAGGTAGTGAAATACAAAGTAAGGAACTTATAGACTATCTCATGAGAGACTATGAGACAGACCCTGCAAGCATATGGAAGAGCGAAATATTCGGAAGAAGTCTCGATGTAATAGTAAAAGAAGGAATACAAGCTAAATTATCACTAATGCCAGAAAACACGAGATTTAAGTTGGGAAATACTATAACTAAAATTGTAAATAAGGGATCAAACAATTTAATAGCAATAGTGATATAAGAAGAAGTTAATCTTCTTTTTTTATTAATCTTCTACTGTAAATAACGAATTTTTACAGTTTTTTATGTATTTTTAGCTTATTTTACTTGATTTTTTTCTTGCAAGTGTGATAATTTATAGATGTAAGGAGTAGAGTGTTCCTTACCAAAGAAATATGGAGGTAATATTATGGGAAAAACTCAATTAGTTGAAGCTGTTGCTGCTAAGACTGGATTAACTAAAGCTGATTCAGCTCGTGCAGTAGATGCAGTATTTGAAGCAATGACTGAAGGTCTTAAAAAGGAAGGAAAGGTTTCACTAGTAGGTTTCGGAACTTTCGCAGTTAAGAAACGTGCTGCTAGAGATGGTATCAACCCTCTAACAAAAGAACCTCTACACATTCCTGCAAAGAAGGCTGTATCATTCAAAGCTGGTTCTAAATTAAAAGATACTATTAACTAATAGAGTCTATAGACCACGTTTGTGGTCTTTTTTGTTGACAAAAAGTGGACATTGATGTATTTTATAGCCGGGTGGTTTTATGGTTACAATGGGAAAAACAGAATTAAGTGTAGGTAGCTTAATATCTATACCTTTTTACCTTACAAATAGAGAAAAAAAGAAAATTATAAATGCAAGTAGAAAAGCTAATGGAAAAAATAGTGATAAATATATTGATAAAATATGCAAAATTTTGGGTAATGCCAATAAGAGGGAAAATTGGAGTAATTTAAAGTTTGACGGAAAAGCTTTTAGGGATGAATTCACTAACTTTATTAAGTCACTCTGTGGTTCTATAATTTCACGTGATGAGGCTATATATGTTATTGAAAGATTTAATGCGTATGCAGATAATCCGACAGAGAAAAATATTAGAGAATTCAAGAAAGCCTTAATTGAGAACGTCGAAAGAAATTTAAATAAAAGAGTTAAATTGACATATCCATTTGATAGTCAAGCCCCTTTTAATGTCGAATATTTAAATCGATATATGTTGCTTGCAGAAAATGCTATTAAAGATAAGTTAAAAGAGTCCTGGGCAAACATAATTAAAATATATATATCAATATTTGAAGATGAACCTGAAAGAATAGAATCATATTTTAATGAACTATTTGACTCAGGAGTATATAATAAGAATTTCTGGTCTTATATATATGGAACTATCGTTGGTAAATTAAAAAAGTCAAATGAAGAGCAGCATCATAAAGAAAATGATGAAACTTATGGAGCTTTGGCATTTGCCTTTGACTGTTTAAAAGACTTAGATGATTACTTCAATAATGAATTTAAAAATGATATAGCATTTATTAAATCTATAAATACTTTCCACCTAATTTTAGGGGATAAAAATAGAGTTGAAACTGTATTATTTCCAATTTCACCTAATGTACTTTCAGCATATAGAATGATTTTAAGTAATGCAGTTGTACAATACAGTGAATTTCTTCGATTAACAGATGGTAACAGGGTATTAGAGGTAACAAAAATTGGTCAAATACAAGACAAGCGTGACGACGAATTAGTACGATTAACTGATAGAGTCAATCATCTAAATAAATTATTGATCACCTCTTGCTTAATACATTTATATCATTGTGGGCTTATTACTATAGATGAAAGATTTGAGCTAGTAGAAAGATTTATAGATGATCCAAGTAAATTGGCAGATTTTATCAAAGAAGTTATCGATAGAGCAAAAGCGAAGTACAGTAATCAGAAAGATACACAAACATTTGATAATATATACGAATTATTTAAAGATGGAATGAGTCCTTATGAAATAGTAGAACAAATTGATGCTACAGTTAAATCGAAAGGTGATATCAACAATAGTTATGCCGGAACTGTTTATACGACGAAGTATGAGTATGTTAAAAAAATGTATGAAAACATCATTTGTTTTCCTGGTTTTCTAAAGCAGGATGAACAAATTAAAGCTAATAGTATATTAGAAGGTTTATCGAAGAATGAAGAAGGTTATCAAATACTAAATAAAATTATATCTGATGCTTTTAAGAGACTCGGGTATCGTGAAGAACCCATTATCAAAGGATTGAATTCATCTGAGTGTCAACTAATAGTTGTTAGTGAAATGAGTGCCAATCCCGGTTTGCCTCAAATATTATCAAGTCTGTTTAAAAAGATACAAGGAATAGATAGAAGATCAAAAATATTAGAAGAGGCTCTTATATACATACTATCGTCTCGTATAATCATGAACGCTCCTCTTGCTGGCAATATGGAAGCTCGATTGGACAATGTTTTTTTAGCACTTAATGCATTAAAAAGTATGCTAACCAATGATGAGAACTTAATTATTAGCAGCAATTTATTAGATAGTGATATTATTGATGATGAAGAATTTGAAAGAAGAATAACCAGTTTAAAAGGCATTAATTCAGCAGCCGATTTAAACTCTGATAGAGCGCATATAAAAATGATTAAAGCGACATTCGCTGCTTATAATCCTGATTATTTTAATAGCCAAGATTTATGCGCGCATATCGATTTATTTAGTGATGATAATTCTGTAAAAGATAATGAAGATCTATGTCGAAGTACAATTAATAGCTACTTACAAATAGTTTTTAATTCATATGAAAAATTATTCTTTTTAATTCCGAGCGTAGCATTTGTCGGTGTTAATAGAAATATAAACCCTGAATATAGAGAAACTATAGATATAGTCAATAAATTATTATTACAGATGATGTCAACACAAAATTGCTTATCTGAAGAAAATATTGAGTTTTCTCTAAAAAATACTATAGGCTTAATAATAGATAAATTGACTTTTGAACTCGAAGAAGAAACTAATGAAACAGCTAAGATGGTAATAGAAGAAATAACAAAAATATTTTGCGCATTTATAAAAGAAAAAGATTTGTGTGAAATAATGGATGACGAGATGAAAGTAAAATTTGGTGCTTTAGATAATAAATATAGTAACAATATGGGAAATGCTATGTTTCTAAGTACTGTAAATGGTGCAAATTAGATTAGCCTATTTATATTGACAAAGAACGGCTTTTAATTTATTTTAACTGTGAGGTGCTTTTATGAAAAGAAAAGATTTAGAAACAAATAATAAGTTACAAAAAGATTTATTCGATGCGATAGATCTCTTTTGTGGTGCATGTAAGATAAGTACTATACCAATGCAACCTATATCTGTTAAATTGTTAAATACTTTAAAAAAATATCTTTTAGAAGCCTGTGATAATTACAAAATATCCTATAAAGATTACATTGAAAAACTCAATGCAGAAGAATTTGAAAACGTACACGGAGAAAATCAAATTGTAAGAATATTCACTATCCGTTTAAATGAAATAACTGACTTAATAATAGAGCAGGATATGTCTAGATGGAGAGAATTATTAAACGCTTTATTTAATGCAAAGATAATAACTCGTAAACAAGGTGAAGATTATTACGAGAAGTATCGCAGGTATCTTTGTGGCCAAAACAACTATGATGAAGAAGTGCAACCAATGTTGGGCATTATTAAGGTATTAGTCAATATAGGAGATACGTATTACAATAAAATAAATTCGGACACATTTGAACTTCGAAGAGAACATTTTATAACCGTTGCTTTAGAAAAAACTAGGAAAATAGTAGAAGTGCAAAAAAAGTATTTATTATATATTAGCAAAATATATAGTGCGTCAGAGAAAAGTGCGAAGAAAGATCTTTTTTATTCGATATTTACATGTACATCTAAAAAAGAAAAAGATGTTAAAATTAGTGCTTTTTTTGCGGATATGGCTGAAGCCCTTGGATACTTTGACATTAACGAATATAATTCAGCGCTGCTATATGATTATTCCTTAAATGAAACTTTAAGGTTGTTGGATGAACTCAATAGACTTTTAGGAAATCATACAGGTACAATCAAAAGCTTAAAGACAGCATTGTGTAATGGTGAATATATTCAGTTTAGAAGGCTTTTTTCAAGATTAAAAAATGAAATATCAGAAATTTTCAGTGACGATGAAGAATATGCCATGATGGAATCGAAAGTTATTCGCCACAAGTGGTTTGCATTACCGCAATATCTAACATATGTTAATAAAAATCTTTCATCAGATAAATATTTTGAGTTTCGCGCAAGTTTACTAGAAATATCTAAGAAGTTGGGCCTTTATGGTTTTGTAGGTCAAGTATTTGGAATTCATGATGAGGATGATACAAAAGATTTATACACCATAATTCCAGAAGTTTTAAGAATTTTTAAAATTCATGCGCATATTTTATTGTGTGCATGCAGCGATGAAGAAAAGAAAATAGTAAATGGATTGTTATCTGAATTGGATATGGTTTTAGACAGCAAATCACAATCACCTTTGGACTGGAACAGTATAAAGAGCAATATTGAAAGAATCTTTGAAAAGCTAGTAGTCATCTATAATGCCCATATACCAAAAAGCAAAAGTGAACAAGAAAAATATATGCTTGTTGAAGGTCTTTTTCTAACATCATTTACAAGATCTTTAGATACCGTTCCTAGTACTATGTCAGATATGAGTAATTATATTTTAAATTTACATACTCAAGAAATTAGTAATAATGAAACAGATAGCGCACCTATAAAAGAATATTTGAAATTCTTATATAATCAAGAAAAGAGACCGTTTATTGCTCCTCGTCCAGAATTCTTTTTGCCACAGTGCAATATAGAGAATAGAAATATAATCAAGATGCTTCAAATAAATATAAACAATTTACTAAAAAAGGAATTGTCAGGTGATCAAGTTTGTTCCTTAGACTTGGAATGTATCCTAAAGGCATTTTTGCTAATAGTTAACAATCAAGATGATAGAGATGCTCTTTTCAAATTATTAGTAGACTGTATGTTCGAAGCAGTTGAAAAGAAATTAGAAGAGTACAGTGCAACTTGGCCAGAAGATTATACAAGAATGTTTGAAGAGATAAAAAGCAAAGTTGATAATAAAGCGGAAGTACTCACTTTACAAACGATGAGTTAACCGCTTTTTTTATGGACAAAAATAGTATTATTTAGTAAAATGTTTGTAGATTAGAAGGTGTTTATAATGAAAAAGACAGAAGAAAAACAATCTAACCCAGTGTTTGTTATTTTTATCTTTTTAATAGTACTTCTATTATTTTTGGCATTTCCTTATATAAAAAGCAAAAATAAAAAGGAAATAACTACGCCCATTAATAACAGTACTACGACTAAAAAACACACTTCTGATAAAATAGATTCTTTAAGTTCTTATATACAAATTGGCAGTGGTGATACCATTAATTTTAATGGATTAAACATTAAAAATCCAAAGGTACATAATGATGTATTTAGTATTGATATATTCAGTGAAAAAGATATAGACTTATCATCATTGGACTACTATGTCGAATTTTACTATCCAAAAAACAAATTCCTTTTTAGAAGATTGCTTAAAGGTAATATATCTTCTAAAGAATATAAGACGATTAATATAAGTGATATCGATATCGACAACGATTATTATATTTCAATCAGCCATATACCCACATCTTACATACCAGTTAAAACCTTTTCAACTGATGAGTCTAGCATAAGTGGATTTACATGTGTAAAAGGAGCCTATACATACGAATATGACTTTAGTGAAGATAAGCTCATAAGAGCGGCTAAAAAATACAAGTATGTAAGTAGTGACTTAGAAGAATTATCTGAAAAGCTATTTGAAATAAAAAAAGAAGAGAATTCTCTTAACGAGCAAAAGGGCGTGACCGCGAGTGTAGTAGAATCAAATAAAGAATTTATCTATACAATAGAGATAAACTATTTAGAAAAAAGTGAAAATAAAATAGACCCATATTTTTACGAAAAGGACGAATTTAATTATGTTGTCATGTTTAAAATGGAAGCAGAGGGGTTTGATTGCAAATGAATCTAAACATTAACGATTTTAATGGCCCATTAGATCTCTTATTGCATTTAGTAAAAGAATCTAAAATGGATATTTATGAGGTACCAATCGAAGAAATCACAAATCAATATATCGATTATATTAATAGTCTAGAAAAGATGAATATAGATGTGGCTAGCGAGTATTTAGTTATGGCAAGTGAATTAGTATGCTTGAAGAGTAAGAGACTTTTAAATATAAAAGAAGATGACGAAGAAGCAAATCAGTTAGAGTTTAAAATCGGAACCGAAGAAGAGCTCAGAAACAGATTAATAGAGTATCAAAGATATAAAGAAATCACTGATAATTTTAAGGAATTAGAGCATAAGAGACAAGAATTTTTAACAAAAACACCGGAATCACTAGCAGAGTATAGGAGTGATATGCCTCTTGCTTCTGATATAACACTAGACGATTTGATTAGTGCCTTTAATAACTTTTTAGATAGACAAAAATTTATGAAGCCACTCAATACAAAGGTTACTAACAAAGAATTGAGCGTTACTAGAAGAACTAGTGAAATAAGGGCTTTGCTTGCAAAACATCATCGTATAGATTTTTTCGATTTATTCGAAGTAGTCGACAAGCCATATATAGTAGTTACATTTTTGTCGATATTGGAAATGGCTAAAGCTAGTGAAATAGAAATAAAACAGGAAAAGAATTTTTCAAATATATTTATAGAATCGAAGGTGCAATAATGAACAACTTGATGGGAGTATTGGAAGGCATTTTATTTGCAGTGGGAGATGAGGGAATTTCGCTCAAAGCTCTTTGTGAAGTCATGGAAATAGATGAGGACAAAGCAAAAGATGTACTTAAAGAATTACAAAAGAGATACGAGGGAAGTGAATATGGCATAAGAATTAGCTTTTTGGCAGATACATTTAAGCTTACTACAAAAAAAGAACACGCACCATATTATCAAAGATTACTTGGTAATCCTGAAACACAAACACTTTCTGAAACGGCACTAGAAGTGCTTGCAATAATCGCGTATAATCAGCCTATTACGAGGGCATTAGTAGACGACTTAAGAGGTGTAGCATCATCTCAGATAATTAGAAAACTTTGCGCTAGAGGATTGATTAAAATAAGTGGAAAATCCAGTATGCCAGGTAGGCCAAACCTATATAGTACAACGAGTGAATTTTTAGATTATTTTGGGTTAGCGAGTTTAAAAGATTTGCCTGAAATGAATAAGGAAGATCCTATAGAAGATAGCAATAAAGATTTGTTTACTTCTATATACAAAGAAAATCAAGAAGAACATTAATTACGCTTCTTGATTTTTTTGTTAAATAAATATATTGTAGGTAATGATAGTATCGTTATGCATAAACTCATGTAGATGTGAGGAATAGTGTACTTTAATTCTATTACATGTTTTCCTTTTTCAATATCGAATGCAAGTAGGGTATTTCCTATCGCTTTTTTTTCAACCTTTTCTCCGTCTATGTATACATTCCAACCGGAATCATATGGAATAGAAGTATATACAAGCGAATCTTTATCGCCATCCACATTTGCACTGATATAGTGTTCACTAAATTCATCTATTTTAATTAAATTATCTTTTATCGTATTATATGACTCATTTAATGCATCTTCATCTACATAATATGCATAGAAAGCGTCATCTATGTAGTCTGAATAACCGATGTATATATCACGAGCATTTTCGACGTATATTGTATAGTTTTCATTATAATCCGCGGAATCTATAACGTCTACTCCGATATCGTACCCGTAGTAGTAATCATCACTCATGTAGTAAAGTGTTCCATCTATTATAACAAAATCAATACCTCCCTTAACTATATAAGTATAATAATTGTCGATAAAATCATTAGTTACATAGTGTATTACTGTTTTATCTCCTTCATAATACTCTGTGTAGTCAATTTCAAAGTTGACATTCTTGAGTACATCTTTAATTCCTGTAGATTTTTCAATAAAATCGTTTTGAATTTCAAAAGGATTTACATATTCAGTGGACCAATCTATTAAGTCAGGATTTGATTTAAAAATTAGTGAAGTAGGGTATTCACTTCTATATGTATCATAGTTATCTGCACTTTCATATTTTTGATAATACTTTATAGGGTATCTACTAAATATGTATTTAAGATTGAACATCATACTGAATATTGGAGTATTTGGCTTATAGTAATGACTGTTGATTTCGTTACCGGGACTACCTAAAGCATGCATTAAAATTGCTTCATTTTCGTAACTCATGGAACTAAATGTAGTAAGGCCATAATAATCAAACCAATCTGGATCATTAAATGTTGTAATATATGGTCTATCTACTCTATATATATCACTATCATTATCACGAATAAACTCTAAAGAATTTTGAATATTACTATAATCGACATAGATACTTTTCGTGTTATAAGATATGTTCCAATTCTCTTGATACTTTATAATACATTCTATACAAGCAGAAACAATGAAAAGTGTGACTGCGATAAAACTCATTTTTTTAAAGTATTTAAATGTCAATACGAAAGTAAAATAGCACGTAATAATAACTAGATTTAAGATAAACATATTTTCACTGAGATTATTAAAGTTTAAGACTTTGGATAGAACTATAAATGCTATGCTAATAAGGTATGATATAATGAGCACAATGGTATTAATACTTTTTATTTTATCTAAGCTATAAGCACAGATAATTGTCGACATAAACACATAAAGAAATGAATATCTATATGGCAAATCATTTGGCACGTGTAGTCCATGCATGATGAAATCAAACTGAGGTACAATAAAACATAATATTAAAAATAAGAGAGGAATTAGACATGTTAACTTTGTTTTTAACTCTATTTTTTTATTTAAGAAGAACGGAATAATTAACATTATAAAAAGTATACTTAAAGATATATTTGGTGCGTTCGTCTCTCCTGATGAAAAGACAGTTGTTCCCACACCAGATAAATGGTTGAAAATAAATTCTTTTAATGTAAATGAATAGTACTGACTTGTTGGCCAAGCATCACTCGTTGCACTTATACTATTAAGAGAAGTAAACATAGGGAAAATAACTAAAGCGCAGGTACATACTGATAAAAGACTTGATAATATGAAATTACGAATTATTATTTTCTTATTATCCTTTTTTGATATAAGTATATATGAAATGAAATAGAATACTACAAAAATTGCAATCATATAGCCGATGAAATAGTTGGCATACATCATAAGCGACATAGTAGAGATATATAAAAGTATTTTATTATCATCCACGAGTTTTTCTACCCCAAGAATTATTAGTGGCAAGAAAATAATTCCATCTAGCCACATAATATTCCAGTAGTATGCCATAAAGTACGCTGAAAATGAATATAGAATAGATAGGGCAATCATAAGATAGTTACTGTTAAATTTTTTGTTTAATAGAGCCATCATAGCCATGCTAGATGCCGCAACTTTAATTGCAATAATAAAAGAGTACGATGTTATTATAGTCTTTTCATTAAAGAAAAACATTATAATATTAAATGGACTGGATAAATAATTAAAGAAGTTTCTATAAAATGGTAAACCCAGTCCCATATTAAAAGAATATACAAAACTTTTACCAGAAATTAACCTATTGAACATCTCTTTTAACATCGGAGCATACTGATGTAAAAAATCTACTGTCAAAAAGGATTTTTTCCCAAAGGGAGTAATATCCTTTAAATACATTATCGATAAAACTAATAAAAGTGAAATTAATCCAGCTAACAGTAGTGGTATTTGTTTTTTAAATTTTTTCATATTATCACCATAAAAATTATATCTTATTTTCTTTTTTTCGTAAACGGCAATTTACATTTGTTGAAAAATTAAAATTCGTCTGTTATACTAAACTTGGAATTTGAAAGAGTTGGGGGATATGCGTACTACTTATTATGAAAAATTACAAAACATTAATTTGGTAAGAAATGGTGAATATAGGTATACTACTGAAGACAAAGAATTAGATGAGTTTTTTGGCCTCAATAAACAATTTTACCTTTTACCAGATGCGAATAAAATTGTAGAACTTGCGAGTTATAACTTTTTATTTGCTATACTAGGATATCGCATGACGGCGGTAACAAGCACTAAAGAAGGATACATTGCATCATATAGTGATAAAAGTGGAAAACACTTTGGTACTTTTTCAACTGGTATGATGTTTTCTGAGGAATATATATTAAAAAAAATAGTTGCAGCCTATAAAAAAGAAATTCGCAACATTAGTTTCAAAGGAGCACTATCGATCGATTATAGCCAACAAGATAGAATTAGTTCTAAAGCTACAGGCGTTAGTTTACCAAAAGAAGTGGTTGATAAGCTCAATTTATATGGGAAAGTATTAAGTATTCTATCTCAAGACAAAACACTATTGACCAGGTGCCGTTTGATAAGTGGCTCAATTGAGGATAAAGAGAGTATTGATTTTAGTTCATTCGATGAGGTCAATTTAAATAACTGTAGCGATAACCATAGAATTCTTTGTAAGTTTATCTGTGGAAGTAACGAGGAATTATATAAATATTTAGATAACTATATCTGTTCGAAAGAGTCTTGGAAAAAGATGGATTTCGATGAAAGTTCAGTGCCAGATGAATTAAAAAAATCATTTGATGCTGCTAAAACAATTTTTGATAGTATATATGATAGTATAATAGATGGGTACCAGAAATATTTCGGTAAACATAAAAATGCTGACGGAAATGCAGAAATTTATAATTTAGCAGATTCAGAGCTGTTTGACACCTATTTACCTCTTTTAACAAGCTATGTAAATGAAAACTATCCGGATTGTAAAGATAAAACAGGAAAAGTGATGCAAGTATTTAGAGACATACTAAATATGTGTAAGACTGATTACAGTATAGATGTTGTCCTATGGGTTATGGAAAAAATAAAAAACATTACTGATGAATTTTTGCTTCCAGATGCTGCAACTAAGAGCGATCAAAGAGATGAATTGAATAGAAAATTCGTAGAAATGGCTTTAAATCGAGCAGAAAACTTGGCCGCCGTTTTTGGTCAAACAGTATCTGGTGGTTCAATACAAATATAAATTGATAATATATTTGGTTGACAAAATTGTATATTTTAGATAGAATAATCATAGAAATAAGAAAGAGAGATGTTTTAAATGAACGGATTATTAGGAGCTATTACAACAAATATCGATGAATTGTGCTACGATGCAGCACCAATATTGAAATTGGCTGGTTGGGTATTGACAGTATTTAAGATCGCTATTCCACTAATTATAATTGCTTTAGGTGTTGTGGATTTAGCCTCAGCAGCAATTTCAAGTAAACCAGAAGAGATGAAAAAGAGTATTACTAGTTTGGTATGGAGATTAGTAGGTGGTATTGCTATATTCTTCATTCCTACATTAGTTATGTTAGTATTCGGATTCATTTCTGATTACCGTGATGCAGAGAATGGAGTATCTTCTTGGCAAATTTGTTACAGTTGTATTACTTCACCTTGGGACGATTATTGTTCTGTTGCTTCTAAAGCAAAAGGTGCAAACGTGTCTTATACAACATGCTTTGACCCAAAGGTGGAATCGGGCAGCGTGAAATTAGGCATCAAAAACGATGTTAAATGTAAGTAAAAAGTATCAAGTAATAGCTTGATACTTTTTTTATGACTACATGAGTTAACTAAGTAATTTGTTAAAAGTATTCTTTGCATGAAAAATTATATTAAAAATAGCCTTTATTTGGCTGTCAATTTGTGTTATAATTTTATATGATTATATTTGTATAAATAGATTGGGTGAGTATTATGGCAAGTGGATTATTGCTTGGAAGGTTTTTCATTATAACTTGGATTTTCAGACTCTTAATGTTTTTGGATAATTTACTTTTGAATTTGTGTAGGGCTTCGTATAGAGTTTTTGTCTATACTTCTCGTATTACCTTGATAAGCGGTGATCAGATTGAACTTTTCACAAATAGAGTTTATTTAATTCTTGGTATTGCACTAGTATTTATAATTGCGTATAACCTGTTAACTTATATAGTCGATCCGGATAAGATGTCCGATAAAAAAACAGGCGCAGCTGCATTTGTTAAAAACGTCATAATATCATTGACATTAATAGTTATTACTCCGATGGCTTTTGTAAAATTGTATTCTTTTCAAAATACAATTATTACAAATGGTATAATTGCCAATTTAATAATGGGAACGCCGTCCGATGGAACGGTTGATGTAGATGAAGATATGTCACCTAGCGAAATAGCTGATGAATATTTGGATAATGGAGCTAGAAATATTACAGCTAGCGTGTATTCCTCATTTATTTTACCTACTGACAATGACTTTAGCGTGCTTGATTGTCCTACTACTAAAGCGGAACTTGCATCCTCAGATCTTATAGGAGCCCACATGGATTATTGTGATGCATATTATGAAATGTTAGAAACGGGCAGTAACAGCGCATTTAGAGATCTTATAGACGATTACGAGGAGGAGTTCGATTATTATTTTTTAGTTTCCACAGCTGGAGTCTTAGCGATGCTCTTTTTCTTCGGATCATATTGTTTAGAACTTGGTAGACGTGCAGGCAGGTTGGCGATACTTCAACTACTAGCACCAATTCCACTTGCTATGGAAGTTATACCTGGTAGAAGTGGATCTCGACAGAGGTGGCTAAATGATGTCGTCAGCACATATTTAGATGTATTTATCTATCAGGCAACTATTTTTATCATCATTTTCTTACTACAGTTTGTTGGTCCTGCGGTTCAAAATTTGTTTGCATCAGCATATAGTTCAGCCAGGGTTTTATTGTTAAATATTGAACCATCATTTCAAAACTTATTTTATTCAGCTAGCATAGGCTCTGCAATTGAACGAACTATCGCAATAATATTCCTAGTATTCGGATTGTTTAAGTTTGGAAAAGAAGTACCTAAAATGATCGAAGACCTAATCGGAATAAAAGGTGCTGGTTCATTTGGAGATGTATTTAAGAGATCTCTTGCTATGGCAGGAGTTAGTGCAGGATTAATTGGTTCTACTGCAACAAGGTTTAGTAGAAACTACGCCAATACTGAGGGAACTAGGGGTCAAAAAATTATGAGTGGCGTTGCGGGTGCTACATCGGGTATTGCAAGGACTCTCTGGGGTGCTAGGAATGTTCATAGCATAAAAGATGCAAGGAATTTGCAAAGCAGAGTTAATAACCAAGTTTCTTCAGCCAAAGTAAGAAGAGCCAACTATATGTCTAGAGCACGTGAAAAGATATTGGATCCGAGTGGAAATGCAGGATGGCTTGATACATATGCTCAGATGAAACGGGATAGACACTTAGAACGTAGTGAAGATAGACAATTTGCTAGACACGAAAGGTGGACAGGAAAATCGTTTGAGGCAGATAATGAAAGGTTGACAGCATTAGATACACTTAAAACAAGGACAAAAGGCGCAAACTTCAAACTTCGGGACGATGCCGAATATGCAGAATTTGATAATCACGAAAGAGATTATAAACTCGAATATGACGCAAGTCAGAGAGAGTTCTTGAGATTAGAAGCATCTGCCGATGGACTAAGTGCTTTAAAGACAAATTACTTGCAAAATCACGCGGGGAGCACCGACGACGATTTTTATAAGTGGTTAGGCCAAGACGGAAATGCATTTAGAGATGTTTATTCAAATGTTATAGACGCTAGAAATCAAACGTTTGAGAAGGAAAATTTATGGCAAGAAGCTAAAGACAAGAAAGCAGACGTCGAGAAGAACATACTCGAAAAAAAGAAACTCAATGTTATAAGGCAATCTGCAGTTGAAACATTAGTCGAATTAAAGTCGAATCCATTATTGTCTAATTTGACGAATGCAAGTGGACAAAAATATTCCGATCTTCTTTCAAAACTTATAAACGACAAAGGTGAACTTCTCGATAGTAACGGTAATGCTATCGATCATCCAACCGCAGATCAAGTAAAAGCTATTCGTAAGATGACTAGCGAAATTTCTACAGCCGCTACAAATCAGATTACTCAAATTAACATCGACCGTGCATCACAAAGAAGAGAAAAAGAACTTAGAGATGCTAGACAAAAGAATAACAACAATAAATAAGAAAGGAATAAAAGAGGATGAATGGGAATTATTTGATACCAGCAAACTCCAAGAAGTCTGGTATGATACTAGGATTATTTATGCCAATTGATTTAATAATTTTTGGCTCTGGTGTGGGATTGACATTAATTCTATTAATGGCTATACATGCGACATCACTTTCCACAATTATAATTATACTCCTTCCTGCATTGATTAGTGGATTTTTGGTATTTCCTGTACCAAACTATCACAATGTTTTACAGCTAATTATTAATATAACTACATACATATTTAAACCAAGAGATTATATATGGAAAGGATGGAATTATAAAAATGGCGACAAAAAATAGTGAGGATTGGCTACCAATCAAAAGCATAACAAATGGACACATCATTTTAGATGATGGAATGATGGTGACAGGAGTTAAAATTGAACCCAAAAATATATTTATACTCGATCAAGCAGTTCAAGCTAATGTCATAATGGAACTTAGAAACTTTTACAATACAATAGATTATGAATTTTGGTTGATATCAGCTGGTAGACCAGTGGACATCAACTTATATTTGGCAAGTTTACAAGTTCACTATAACAATACTACTAGCCAACAGGTGAGAAAGCTTTTGATGCAAGATATAAATAAGGCAAATGAATTTATGAGTACACAGGCAAATGTTGTCGATACGGAATATTTTATTCTGTTTAAAGAGAAAAAACCTGAAATAATTCAAAAAAGGATTCAGGGGTTAATCAGTGGACTTGCTAGATGTACTTTAAATAGTAAGCAGGTATCTAATGATGATTTAAGAATGATTTTAGATAACTTCTTTAATGGGGCAGAGGGATTTAGATTTGGAACGGTGACGAGTTTATGAGTTTAAAAAGTGAAATAGCTCCTAAGGGAATGAGCTTTAGTCCTACACAGTTTAGAATAGGAGACAAATATTGTACAATTTTATCTGTGATAAGTTATCCTAAGTTTGTAGAACATGGTTATTTAGCCAATCTTACAAATATACCAGGTGTCAAGTTAGTTATTAAACATATTCCAATCGATTTTGCATTAATGCGTAAGATGATCGATAAAGAAATTGTCGATTTAAAGGACAGATTTCAAAAAGAACATGACAACACTCTTCAAGAAAGAATTAGACAAGATTACGAATCATTGGAAGACTTTATTCAACAACTAGCAGCGACTAGTGCTAAAGTATTCGATTTTCAAATGCACATAATGCTTTCAGCAGACTCAAAAGAAGAATTGGAAAATAAAAAAACAGAAATAAAGACTTATATGGCTGGTATGGATTTGAAAGGTATTCCTCTAATGTTTGAACAAGAGAAAGTACTAAAGTCGATAATACCGATATTTCCAAAACAAGATATCGAAGATAGAATTGGTACTCCGATACCATCGAGTACAGTTGCTGCAATGTATCCATTCGTCTTTGATAGCATCAAAGATCCAGGGTTAAGTACTCTTTTAGGTGTCGATTTCTCAGGTGGAGTTGTACTATTTAACCAATTCTTATATCAGATTAAAAAAGAACATAATAGAAACAATGCTAACATGTTGATTTTAGGTTCTAGTGGCTCAGGTAAGTCTACTGCCGCTAAAATGCTTTTGCGTAGCCATTTTAGGAATGAATACAAGGTAATAGCAATCGACCCAGAGGGCGAACTAGAAGAGATGTGTCGCGCATTTAATGGTGACTTTATAAATCTGGGACGTGGTGGAGAGTATGGAATGATTAATCCATTAGAAGTTGTAATGGATGGCGATGATGAAGCAGGCGTTGCAAATGCAAATTCAATTCTTACACGTACACTTGCCAGTTTAAAAACATTTATGGTTTATTATAGTCCAGGTATCGAAGAAGATGTTCTTACATTATTTAGCGATGTTGTACAAGATACTTATAAGAGATTTAATATCGATTTTAATTCTGATTTTACACAATTTACTAGTGCTGATTATCCGACTTTTGACGATGTATACGCAACAGTAAAGGGTAGGTTACTGTCAATGCCAGAAAAAACTCGCGAAAGAGATATTATGGAAAGATTGGAACTAAAGATACGACCTTTAACAAAAGAATTAAGATATTATTTTAATGGTCATACTTCAGTTGAACCAACCAGCGACTTTATAGTGTTCAATATTAAGGAATTGATGAATAGCAGTACTTCTATAAGAAATGCTCTGTTCTTTAACATCCTTAAATACGCATGGACACTATGTCTAGATAGAAATGTAAATACTGTTTTATCTGTAGATGAGGCACACGTATTATTGGGAAATAATAACGAACTTGGTGCAGAATTCTTAGCCCAAATTCAAAGAAGAAGTAGAAAATACAATACTGGAACAATCATTATTACACAGCAACCGACTGACTTTGCAGCAGAAAATGTAATAATGCACGGTAAAGCAATTTTTGATAACGCTAGTTACTATTTGGCAATGGGATTAAAAAAACAAGCAGTTGAAGATTTATCAAAACTTGTAGATTTAAATGAAAATGAAATGGAAGCAATTAAACGTTTCGGCCAAGGTCAAGGACTATTTATTTGTGGATCGAGACGTATGCAAATAAATATAGTATTGTCTCAGGATGAACTTGATTCATTAGGTTCAGGCGGAGGTTTATAGCGTTTAGAAAGTAGGTGAAGGGTGTGGACGAAGAAGGCAAAAAGCAAGATAATCAACAAACTAGTACTGAAAAAGCCGCCACAGTTGGTCTTAAAGTTGCTGCCAACTCGCTTGCACCCGGCATTGGTGGAAAGGCTGTTAGTATTGCAAGCAAAACCAGAATAGGCCAAAAAATAATTAGGAAAACTGCTAGAGCGGTTGGAAACGTACCAGGTTTGAAGACAGCTACGACATTAGATAAAGCCGGATTACCTGATATGGCCGATGGAACATCTCATTTAATTGGTAATGTCCCTACAGGTACAACAAATATTAACGGTGCCCCATCTTTAACCAATAATGGGCAAACAATTGATAAAAGTAAAATTAATTCAGGCGATGGTAATAGTGGCTCAAAATCAAACAGTAAAAAATCTGCGGTGTCATCCAATCTAATCGAAAAAAAGAAAAAGAAACTACTAATATATTTGCTCGTTGGAGCAGTTGGATTAGCACTAGCTGGTGGGTTGTTATTTGTTGTTGTTTCTGCAGTACGTGCTCCTTTCGCTGCGGTGGAAAACTTCATAGATAATATATTTAATAGTGAGGAAACAGGTATTACTGAGGAAGAAGAAGCAGAAATAGATGAATCTTATAAAAATTATCTTTGTGGCGATGATAGTAGCGATGAGTGTGTGGAAAAATACGAAGATTACATCAAAAGTGAAAAAGACTTTTTAGATAGGTTTAAATCTATATCTAAAGCGTATAATCTAACAACTCGTCAACAAAAAATATTATATCAGACCATTGTATTTGGATACTCCATAGATGAGATTAACCCAGGTGACACATATAACATTAATGCTACAGAAAATTCAGAAGACAACGTCTATGAAAAAGAGAAGGACACTATAAAAGATCTTGCCCAAGAGTTTAATGGTTATGAAGAAAACTTTTACGACTATTTAATTACTTCAGATTTTTTTGACGATAGAAGACCACTTTCGAATTACTATAGCGAGTATGCTGCTTCAGTTGGATTAAATGCAGACAATATTTCCCACTGGAGTGATGATGACAAACAGAAAGTTAGAAAAAAAATTGTAAAAGATATTAAAGGAATGATGTCGGATTATTTTAAAGACGATAAGAAGAAAACTTTTACAGCAGAAAAGACCGTAACATACAATTCTTTTGCTTGGTGGCCAATAGGTTCATTGATAACAAAAACTATCAACTTTCGCAACAAAATCATAGAATTTGCAAGTAATACTCCGGCATATACCAGCATTAGTAGTCCATTTGGTTATAGAACTCATCCAGTTACAGGTAAACAAGGTACATTCCACAATGGTATCGATATTCCTGCGGCGTTAAATACACCAGTTATTGCTTGTTTAAAAGGTACTGTAGTGGAGATTAACAATACATGTAGTACGACTGGATCTAAAGGTTGTGGTAGTGGATATGGTAATTATGTTAAAGTTAAAACCCCTTCTGGGCTTTCTTACCTTTATGGTCACTTAGCAAAAGATTCAATTAAGGTTAGCGTAGGTGGAGAAGTTGAGCAAGGCCAAGTATTGGCAGGTGTAGGAAGCAGTGGTACTTCTACTGGATATCACTTGCATGCAGCTATAATAACCACGGCCGGTGAATTTGTAAACCCACTCGACTATTTAGATCCGAATAATACAAGAGGTGTTATAACGAGTACTGCGCCAAGTACAGGTTCCGGAAAAATAGACGATTCAGGAATTCCAGACCAATGGAAAAACGCATTTAAGTTTATTGCATTTAACGAAGGTGGTTTTTCTGAAAGTAACAAAGTAATATGTAGTTTGGACAAATTGCCAACCTCAAGATATGGAACACTTTTATATCATAGAAAAGAAGTTTATGCTAATAATGGTTTTGACCTAGTCAATATTCCTGTTTATGAAAAAGTTGAAAAGAATGGTAAAATAAGTTTTAATAAACTTCCTGATTATTCAAATTACTGTAGTGATATAGAATTATATGATGAAAATGGTAATGCCATAGAAAAAGGCAGATTTGTTGATGAAATACCTGAAAAAGTCGCAAAAGCGGGATTTGTCGACTTAATGGAATATTTTGCAAATGATGTTAAAAAATGGGCGTCCAAAAACGGTGTTACTTTAAGTAAAAATCAAGTAGATGCCATAGTAAGTTTATCTTGGAGTGGCCCAGCGGCACTAGAAAAATTTAAAGAAATGTATAAAAAATATGGATATAATAATGAAAAAATATGCTCAAACTGGTGGCGCTCATATTTAGTAACCTCGTCTGCTGCTGAAGCACAAGGAAACAATGTTAATGAAGGATTAAAAAATAGGCGAAATCGTGAGTGTAATTTATTCTTAACTGGCGACTATGGTGAAGCGATAAAGTAACGGAGGTTTATTTATGATAAAATCTAAAAAAGTTAAGACTGTATTAGTTATAATATTTGTTATACTAATGGCTATTCTACTTATATTGCTAAATAGACACCAAACATTAAAAAAAGAAAGAGACTATATTCAAGTTGAGAACATATCTACTTTCTTCACTATAGCGTCTACTGCCAATAGATATATAAGTTACTTATCTAATGGGCTAAGAGATAATTTAAATATGGTTCTAAGCAGTGATTACAATGCAGATGAAGAAATTAGCAAATTTAATAATATTAATGGATATATGTACACTTTAAAAGTTAAGAATATATATCAGGCGACAATAAGCAAACACAAAGTAAAATATTATATTTATGGTTTACTTAGAAAAGAAGATATTGACGAATTTGATTATGGAACTCCATATTATCTTATAATCGATGTCGATAAAGACGATTATACATTTAAAGTAACTCCATATGATGGAAAGGTATTTAAGTGATCATATGAAAAAGGGAGATTTTAAACTTTTAGGTATAGCGTTAATAGTCTTAGTTCTAATTAGCGCTATCATATATTTAGCATTTACTTCTAGTAATGATGATGAATATGTTTTTACCTTTCCGCTAGAGGAGACTGCCAACTATGCTGCAAATGAAATCATTCCAATCTATGTGGAGGAAGAAGAGTTAGTGCAAAACTATTATGCCGAGTTTATAAACCTAATTGTAAACGATAGAGATAACGCATACAGTTATGTCAAAAGTGATGTTAAAGAGATAGATTATCCGACTATTGAATTATTTAACAATAGAATGGATGAATTGATTGCAAGTGGAATACTAGAAAGTAGAGTAGAAAAATATCGAAAAGATGAGCAAGATGGTAAAACTATCTACTATGTTACTAATACGAATGGCAACAGGATAACTTTTATAGAGAGTTCCATTATGAATTATGAAATAATAGTATAAATTAATAGATTTTTCGTGAAAAATAATATATAATGATTACTTGATAGAAGGAAGAGGTCTTACTGTGAAATTAAAAATCAGAGTTAAAAAGAAGGATTTTATTTATTTTGTTTTGATTAGTATCGTTCTCTTTCTTGGATGTTCTATACTAGCAATTAACTTTTTATCACTAAGTAAAATCGGACACTTAGTAGGATTTAACTTGTTTAAATATTATGATATTACAGCATTTTCTTTAAGTTTAATCTTTTTTGTGGTCTCTATGGTATTTATCTTTATGAGTGTATCTAATACCATATTTAACTTTGAAAAGGGTGGACTTGGTCTCGTATTTGGCGATAAAGATGAAAAGGGATATAACCGCTGGTTGACAACTAAAGAAATGAAAAAAGCTTGGGGTGTAAAGCCAGTTGTTATAAACAAACCTACAAGTGATGCCGGTGGAATAGTTTTGATAAATGACGGAAAAACGATGTGGGTAGATGATGGTGAATATCATACGATGATTATAGGTCAATCTGGTAGTGGTAAAACTAGTGCTCTAGTCGACCCACAGGTCTATAGTTTATGTAAACATGGCGAGTCTATGATTATCACTGACCCTAAAGGTGAAATATATCGTCGTCATGCTAACAGGTTAAAGGCGAATGGTTATAATATTGTTTGTATCAACTTTCGTGAACCTAGAGAAGGAAATGCTTGGAACCCGTTGACAATCCCTTATAGAATGTATAAACAAGGAAAAATAGATAAAGCACAAGAATTACTAGAGGATATAAGCCAGAACATATTTATATCTCCTAAAAACCAAAATGACCCATTCTGGGAAAGTGCTTCGAGTGCATATTTTTCAGGATTAGGAATTGGTCTTTTTGAAGACGCTAAAGAAAACGAAGTAAGTATTTCTTCGATAGAATATATGTCAACTTGTGGAGAAGAAAAAAATGGACTTTCCACTTATGCTAAAGATTATTTTAATTTAAAAGGTGAATCTAGTAGTGCATATAAGTATGCTAAAGCAACTATTACTGCGCCTAATGATACTAAATCGAGTGTACTATCAGTATTCCAGGATAAGATTAAACACTTTGCTTCTCGTCCAGAATTGTCCGAAATGCTTTCTTATTCAGACTTTAACATGGAAGATATAGGAAAAGAGAAAACAGCAGTGTTCTTGATAGTACATGATGAAAAGACAACTTATCACTCATTAGCGACAATCTTCATAAAGCAATTATATGAAGTACTTATCGATGTTGCTCAAAAAAGTCCAAAGGGTGAATTGAAATTTAGAACGAATTTCATTTTGGATGAATTTGCCAACATGCCTGCCTTAAAAGACGTTACTTCTATGGTAACGGCCGCGCGTTCTAGGAAAATTAGATTTACATTTATAATTCAGAACTTTGCCCAGTTGGACGAAGAATATGGTGATAAAAATGCTGAGACTATAAGAAGTAACTGTGGAAACACTATATACTTATTGACAAATGAATTGGCAGCCCTTGAGGAAATCAGCAAGCTATGTGGAGAAGTTAAATCAAAAGAAAAAGAAAAGACTGTATCTACACCTCTTGTAACTGTAACAGACTTACAGAAAATGAAAAGAAATGAAATAATAGTTATAAGAATGCGTATGAGACCGTTTAGGACAATTTTAAAAGGCGCATATGAAGTCGATTGGGGAGATAATTATGAAGAAGCAGCCCTTCCGGAAAGAGAACAAGCACCAATAAAATTATTCGATATGAAACAATATGTAAAAGAAGAGAAACGAAAAAAGACTATGGAAGCAATCAACGCGGCGCAAAACAATACAGCTGGTTCTGGATTAAATCCAACTTCAGAAGTTAATCCTTTTCAAGATCCGTTTAAACCTGTATCGGATCCGTTCATGGATCCATTTAAGTCACCATCAGATCCATTTAAACCCGCAACAGACCCATTTGCAAATCCATTTAAACCTGCATCGGATCCGTTTGCAAATCCTTTTGGAGGATTACCAAGCTCAGTTCCTAAGAGTAATGATACATCGCCAGTTTCAAATGTTCCACCAAAAGATGATGAAGTCGACATCGACGAGTTAGTTAAAAATATCGATGCTCAAATCGCTGAACTAGAAAAAGAACAGCAGGAAAAGAAGAAAACTGAAAAACCAAATGATAATATTAGTAGTATGTTCGATTTAAAAGAAATGTCTTTAGACTTAAATGATGAGGTTAATAGTAATCCGCAACCTGCGAAGAAGCCTAGCATACAAGAAAATGTTATTAATACTGAAGATAATAAAGATAAAGTGGCTGTAGACAATTCTAGTGTCATTATGGATAATCAAGTAGTCACAGATGATCAATTTTTTGACGATTTTTTCGGTGATGATGAATAAAAATTTGTATTTTTAAAAGTTATATGCTATAATCAAGCTATCAACGAAAGGAAGTGGGCCAACAAATGGACCACTTTTATTTGTCGATTTTGGGAGGAATGTATGAAAGAAAAACTAGAAACAATTAAAGAAGCAATTACTAAGCCAATGGAGGATATGCAAATAATTGTAGACGATGTAAAATTTGTCAAAGAAAAAGGATATAGATTTTTAAAAATAACATTGGATAAAGTCAATGGTCTAGATATCGATACTGTCGTAGAAGCGACACGCGTAATCGACCCAATAATCGATGAGTTAGATTTGATTGATGAAGAATACGTTTTAGATATTTCAAGCAAGGAAAGAGGTAATTAAAATGAACGGAAAAGAATTTATTAAAAATGTCAAAAAAGTTGCTGAAGAAAAGGGAATTGATGAAGAAATAATATTCGAAGCAATGGAACAAGCTTTAATCACAGCATATAAGAAAAACTATAATTCAAAAACTAATGTAAAACCGCGCGTAGATAGAAAAACAGGCGATATTAAAATATTTTCATATTACGTCGTAGTAGATGATTATATAGATCCTGAGGTACAAATAGATGAAGAAGGTAACGAAGTAGTTGTTGAGCCAGATATTCCAGTTGATGCCCAAATATTATTAGAAGATGCTCAAAAGAAGGTGCCAGATATTAAGATCGGTGAAACGATAGAAGAAGAAGTAACTCCAGATGATTTTGGACGTGTTGCAGTTCAAACTGCTAAACAGGTTTTAATTCAAAAGATTAGAACAGCTGAGCGTGAAAGCATTATGCTCGACTTTGCTGGTAAGGAAGGCGAAATAATGTTAGGAATGCTTGCAATGGAAGATGAAAAGAACTACTATGTCGATTTGGGTCGAGCTAGAGGTATTCTTCCAAAGTCAGAGATGATTCCAGGAGAAGTCGTAAAAATGGGATCTAGCATTAGAGTATATCTTCAAAAAATAACAGAAACTCCTAAGGGACCACTTATTCTTTGTTCAAGAAAACACTATAATTTTGTAAGACGTCTATTTGAAAGTGAAATACCTGAATTAATAGATGGAACTGTTCTATTATACGGAGTTGCAAGAGAAGCAGGAGTCAGAAGCAAGGTCGCTGTTTATTCTCAAGACGCTAATGTGGATGCAAAAGGAGCATGTATTGGAGAAAAAGGATCTAGAATTGGTAACATTTTAAGGGAATTAAATGGAGAAAAAGTCGATCTAGTACTATATTCTGACAATATTGAAGAATTCATAAAAGAGTCTCTTAGCCCAGCTAAAAATGTCTATGTCAACATAGAAGAAAACGGCGAAAAAAATGAAGCTCTTGTCGTTGTCAGTGATGACGAATTGAGTCTTGCAATCGGCAAAGGTGGAATAAACATAAAGCTTGCTAGCAAACTTACAAAATATCACTTAACTATCAAGTCCATGAGTCAAGTAACTGAAGAAGGTAATAAATAGTGAAAGAAAAAAAAGTGCCAATGCGCATGTGCGTAGTAACGCACGAAAAATTTCCTAAAAGGGAGCTTATAAGAGTAGTAAGTTTTAATGGTGAAATAAGCGTAGATGAAACTGGTAAGAAAAACGGTAAGGGATGCTATTTAAAAAAAGACATCTCTGTTATTGAAGAAGCTAAAAAGAAAAAAATATTGAATAGAGTTTTCTCTTGCGAGATAGATGAAAAGATATATGATGAAATAATAAAATTAATTAATTAGAAAGAAGGTGCATTTACATGTTTAGTGTAAAAGAATATGCAAATGAAATGGGAATATCTGTACAAGATGTCCTTAAAAAATGTGCATTTTTGGAAATCAAGGCAAGTAATGCAGATGACATTTTATCAGAAGATGATGTAATCATGTTGGACAATGCCATAGACATTATGGATTCTGTCCAAGAAGATGACTATTCTCTTGAAAGTCAAGATGAATATGATAGAGTAGTCGAAGAGGAAAAGAAAGAGACTAGAAAAATTAATGATCACAACAAGAAAGTTGCGTTGACAGAGAATAAGACGAATTATGCTAAAAAGCGCAAAGAAATGTATAAACATAAAGAAAAACTTCAATCTTTAAATAATACTAGTGAAGACATCGTACTATATAGAGATGGTTTGACTGTTCAAGGACTAGCAGATGAACTAGGTGTAAGTGGCAACGATATAATTGTTAAACTCATGTCTATGGGATTGATGATATCTTTAAATGAAGTTATAGATTTTGATAATGCTGAGATTATATCTCTTGAATATGGTAAGACATTAAAAAAGGAAAGCACACAAGATGTTTCTAACTTTGAAGAATTAGAGATAATCGATTCTGAAAGTGACTTAGTTTCGCGTCCACCAGTTGTAACGATTATGGGACATGTCGATCATGGTAAGACTACTTTACTAGACTATATTAGAAATTCGCATGTCGTCGATAAAGAATTTGGTGGAATTACACAGCACATTGGAGCATATCAAATATCTTATAATGATAAAAAGATAACATTTATAGATACACCAGGGCATGCTGCATTTACAGAGATGAGAGCAAGAGGGGCTGCAGTTACAGATATTGTAATAATTATAGTAGCAGCAGATGATGGTGTTATGCCACAGACAGAGGAAGCAATCGACCACGCTTTAAGTGCTAATGTACCTATAATAGTAGCAGTTAATAAGATTGATAAACCAGATGCTAACATTGAAAGAATATATACAGAAATGGCTGCACATAACATAACTCCAGAATCATGGGGTGGAAATGTACCTTTTGTAAATATATCTGCTAAGACTGGTGAAAATGTAAATGAAGTTTTAGATACAATTTTGGCAATATCGGAGATTAATGAATATAAAGCAAATCCAAATAGATACGCAACGGGTACTGTAATCGAATCTAGAATTGACAAGACGAGTGGTGGAGTATCTAGTATACTAATACAAAATGGTACATTACGTCTAGGTGACCCAATCGTAGTAGGAACAGCTTATGGAAAAGTTAGAACTATCAAAAACGACTTAGGACAAAGTATAGTAGAAGCTGGTCCAAGTACACCTGTTGAAATAACTGGATTAAATGGAAATCCTAGTGCAGGAGATAAGTTCATGGCATTCGAATCTGAGAAGACAGCGAAGGATATTGCAGCCAAGAGACAAAACAATGCAAAGATAAGTAAATACAAGACCGATGTCGTATCATTTGAAGACTTGTTTAGTCAAATTCAGTCTGGTATAAAAGAAATAAATGTAATCTTGAAAGCAGATGTTCGTGGAAGTGAAGAAGCTGTTAGAAATGCGCTTCTAAAGATAGATGTAGAGGGCGTAAAGGTTAAGGTCATTAGAAGCGGAATCGGTGCGATAAGTGAATCCGATATAGTTTTAGCAAATGCATCAAATGCATTAGTTATAGGATTTAATGTAGTGGCATCTAACTCTTGTCGTGAAGCCGCTAAAGAGTATAACGTAGATATAAAGCTTTATACGATTATCTATAAACTAGTCGAAGAAATGGAAGCTTCTATGAAAGGTATGCTAGATCCAGAATTTGAAGAAAAAACTATAGGTAATGCAGAAGTAAGACAATTATTTAAATTCTCTAAAGTTGGAACAATCGCTGGATGTAAAGTCATGAAAGATACTGTAAAGAACGGTGCTAAAGTAAGAATAATTCGCGAGGGTAGCATAGTTTATGATGGAGTAATATCTAGTATACAAAGAGAAAAAGATAGTGTCAAAGAAGTTAAAGAAGGATATGAATGCGGTATCACAATAGAAAACTTCAACGATTTAAAAATTGGAGATATTATAGAAGCATATGAGATTGTCGAGGTAAAAAGATGAGTTTAAAAACTAAAAGAATAGGAAGTGCTATAGCTAGGGAAATTAGTGCTATCTTGAACGAAGAAGCAAGAGATGAGTTATTAAAAAATGTCAGCATTACAGATGTTACCGTCGACGATGACTTAACCTTTGCTAAAGTATATTTTATGACCAGGTTGAGTGACACAAAAAATATGGAAAAAGAATTAAATGAAGCTAGTGGGTTTGTAAGGAAACACTTAGCACACAGATTAAATTTAAGAAGTACCCCTGAACTAAAGTTTGTATATGATAAATCTCTAGACTATAGTGAAAAGATAGATAAAATTATAGATGAAATACACGAGGAGGAAAATCATGGGTGATAATGTACTTTTACCAGAAGAGCCAAAAATAATCGATTTTTCGACAGTACAGAAAGGAAGTTTAGAGTACCTTTCACTGTGTAAATTGTATATAGAAGGCGCAAGAAGTTTAGGAAGTTCTCTTCTTAACAGATCCGATAATGTCCTTTATAAGGCTACAGATCGTATTCTACGGACCCCTATAAATGCAATTTATCGCGGAAATTTAGATAAAATAATTGAATTGTGTATTAGAGAAGAATTTATTGGATTAGCATATGGAAGTGGCAGTGATGATTCCGCGATCTTAGGCTATTTATATGCAAGAGTACAAGAAGGAAATGCTACCGTTTTGGATATGTATCCTCATGTGCCAAATATTATAAATCCATTACTACAAGAACTTCGTGATAGAGGAGCTGTTAAAATATGTATTCTTCCAACAGGTGACTCAGAGGAATATAAAGTTTTTTTACGAGGACTTAATATTACTCCAGAGGGAATAAAAAAATTTTGATTTCAAACAATTATATTTTAGTTATCGATAAACCATCTGGTATGACTAGTAGAGATGTAGTTAATAAAATCTCTAAAACATTAATTACCAAAAGGGTTGGTCACACAGGTACACTTGATCCACTTGCAACAGGAGTCTTAGTAGTGACAGTTGGAAAATACACAAAACTATGCGAATTATTGACGTCTACATTTAAAGAATATAAAGTAGAAATGAAACTTGGCTTTGAGACAGATACTCTTGATATTACTGGTAAAGTAACAAATACTTCTTTAATGAGTGTTAGTGAAGAAAAAATAGTGTCTACTATCGAGAGTTTTGTCGGAAAGTATTTACAGGAAGTTCCAGCGTATTCTGCAGTAAAAATAAATGGTAAACGTCTATACGAATACGCAAGGGAAAATAAAACGATGGAATTGCCAAAAAGAGAAGTAAATATAAAAGATATAAGTGATATATCAATAAGCGGAAACACAGTATCTTTTAAATGTTTAGTTTCTAAGGGTACATATATACGAAGTCTTGTTAGAGACATAGGGATAAAACTTGGAACATATGCTACTATGAGTAACTTGGTAAGGACGAAGCAAGGAAAATTTTCTATTGAAGAATCTTATACTATCGAAGACATTGAACAAGGAAAATTTACTTCATTAAAAATAGAGGATGTATTGGATAATTTATATACTGTAAATATTGACGATAAAGTTTACAAAGAAGTGTCAAATGGCATTGTAAAGGAATATAATATAAAAGAGGACTATATATTATTCAAATATTCCAGTAATGATATTGCTTTATATAAGAGGAAAGAAAAAAATAAGTTTGGAATGTATGTAAAGTTCTAGACTTTTTTTGTCTAAAGTTTTGCTATTAATGGATTTAAATGATATACTGTAATGGCACAAGAGGTGAATTAAATGTTAAAAGAATCTATTGTTCAAGATGAAAATTATATGGATATTGTAAAAGAATATTTTAATAACGCCGATGTTCAAAGATTAAAAAATATTCCACATCACGATTCAAATAGATTGAATCATTCGATGAAAGTTTCATATTATTCATATAAGATATGTAAAAAGTTGCATTTAAACTATATTAGTGCTGCCAAGGCTGGAATACTACACGATTTGTTCTTTACCCGTTCTGTAAACTATGATAAAGCTAAAGACAAAATTAGATTATATTCAAATATTCACCCAGAGATGGCTTTAGAAAACGCTAAAAAGATTACATCTTTAACTCCATTAGAAGAAAATATAATTATTTCTCATATGTGGCCTTTATCAAAGCACTTACCAAAATATAAAGAAAGTTTCATATTAGGTAGTGTAGATACCGTTATAAGTACAAAAGAATTTACATCAAAGTTAAATTACAAATTAACGTATGCTTTAGGAGTTTACTTTATATTTATATGTTATTTAATATTTAAAACTAATATCTAGACAAAAAGTCTAGATTTATTTTTTATTGTGTTGTACAATTATATTGCGTCTTCGTAGCTCAGATGGATAGAGCGCGGCCCTCCTAAGGCCGGTCTTGCGAGGGTTCGACTCCCTCCGAGGACACCACGTGATTATAAACTGCTTAAATGCAGTTTTTTATGTACAAGTTTTATGATAGAATAAAAACGAAGGAGGTACTTGTCATGTTTAAAAAACAAAATTTACAACAAAGGGAATTGAATCTATTTGAAGAAAAATCTGTCATTACCGGAATTATTCCTCATAATCATGAGTTTAAATTTGATGATGTAGAAAAAAAGCTCTCTTCAATACGTGGTTTTTCCCTTTTAGAATATAGACCTACAGATACATATACTGGCGCTATTATAAAGTGTAAATTTGAAGAAGAAACATATGAAATGGAGTTATATAAAAACATATTTGACGGAGAAAAATTTCCAAAAATATACCTTACTCAAAATTACGTTTTCAGCGATGATGAAATGAACTCTATCAAAGAAAGTACATCAGCAGTCACAATAATAATGCGATTTAAGAAAGATCCGAGAAAAGATTTTCAACTACAATTAAAAGTTGTGTATAAGTTAATACCAAGTTTGGCTGGTGTCATAGACGAAAGCGCCATGAAAGTTTTTCCTCCAAAACTAATCAAGATGATTGCTGAATCCAAATATCTAGTTGACTCAGTTGACTTGTACATGGTTCATTCAGTATATGATGATCATGATAATATATGGTTACATACACACGGGTTAAATAGGTGTGGGATCACTGAACTAGAAATAATAGGGGCAAATAAAATGAACATAGACAAATTTCATAATTTGTTAAATGCCTTTGCAAGCTACATAATCGAAAATAAAAGTGCCGGATTTGACCCATTAAAGAGTAGTGCATGTATAGGCCTGCTGGGTAATAAATGCCCAATATTTCTAACCGCTATTATTTGGAACGAAGCTATAAGCTTATTTAAGTCGCTAGATTTGGGCGGAGTTAAAGACAGAAAAGGTGAACATAATGGTCTTACTAGTGTGATATTTACGTATAATAGTGAAAGTGATATAGAAAAAGGAAATGTAATAAAATTAATAGATATTGACAGCAAACTCGATGATAATGCCATTATTTTCTATAGTAGAAAAGAATCAGAAAGAATGAGTGGTGTGGCTAAAGAGCGAATAAGTGCTGTGTATAATGCATATAAAGATAAAACTAACGAAATATTACTCAAAATAGGACTACCAGTTGAAAATAATGATGATATTGAGCATATCTGGTTTAAATTACTTAAAATAGATAATGAAAAATTCATGTGTGAACTTGTACAAGAACCATTTGAAGTCAAAAATATAAAGATTGGTGATAAGAAAGAATTTACACTCGATGATATTACAGATTGGATTATATATACTGAAACTAGAAGTATAACACCAAATAATGCCTATATTTTGATGGATAATTAATTGACAAATATATGATAAATGATACAATATTTATGTGGTGAATATTGTATTTATATGCTGATTTAGTTTAGTGGTAAAACAGATGCATGGTAAGCATCAGAGGACTGTTCAATTCAGTCATTCAGCACCATAAAATATATTTGTCTTATGAAATGTTTTATGGTATAATTTCATTACATGCCTCCGTGGCGGAATTGGTAGACGCGCTGGACTCAAAATCCAGTGATAGCGATATCGTGTCGGTTCGAGTCCGACCGGAGGCACCATTAGAAAAAATCGTCACACTATATATAGTGTGACTTTTATTTTATAAAATCCCACAAGCAACACGGTATTACTCCTACTATCGTTAAACTCACTTTTACTATTTGACAAAAGTATAAATGAGTTTTAGATTATTGAATCAAGTTAGAAATTATGGTATATTTTTATTAGGCAAGTATTTACAATAGCATAATAATTAAATGCTTAAAAGGATTTATCTTGGCAGGTGGTGATGAAATGTACTTCAGCAAAGAGAATAGGGAAAAGCGAAAAGAAAAACAGGCTATTCAAGAAAAAGGACAATCTTTATAGATTATCCTTTTTTATAGTATCTTTATATATCTTTTCTATCCAGCTTTTAGTCATACCGTAGCTGTATCTATAATGGTTTTTTTCATTTTCAACTGTGTATTCGTCATACGGTATAAGTTTAAAATTTTTCATATCTTTATCAAAGTAGTTGATAACAAGTGAAGTATCGACATTTTTGATTTCTACTTTATCATTTAGAGAAACTTCTAGAGTAGATAAAAGTCCTACCTGATAGGCATTATCAAATTCTTCTTGTCCACTAGGCGTTCTACTGATATCGTCATCTGCAGAAACAAAATTACCTAGTGAATAGTACACCAATGTAGAGTGATTGTTATTTATCCATTCAACTGGTTGCATGCAGTGTGAGTGAGATCCTACGACAATATCTACATCTAATTCATTTAAAAAGTTTGCTAAGTTTTTCTGTTGGGTATTAGGAGTATATGTAAATTCATTTCCCCAATGCATAAAAACAATTAATACATCTACTTTAGGACGTAATAATGTAATTTCTTCTTTCATTTTTTCTCTATAAATACTTGCATCGTTTGCATCGCTTGGATTATTAAACAATCCAACTTTTTCTCTCAAGTTCTCGGGTACTTTAATATTTGTTCCATATGTATATGCAAGAAAGCCAAATTTAATACCATTTTTTTCTACTATTCTCGGCTTACTTCTATCTTCTTCATCATAGTAAGTACCGACAGTTAATATATTTGAATTATTCTTGAAAAAATCTAGAGTGGAATTGATTCCAGCTTCTTCTCGATCGTATGTATGATTGTTTGCAGTACATAATACCTCAATGCTCTGTCTTGCTACTAATTCGCCCATTTTTGGTGGTGCACAAAAATTGAAACCATCTCCGCTTACTTTCATTGTTTCCGTACCAATTGGTACCTCCATGTTTGCAAGAGTCAAATCATCTTTGGAAAAAAATCTTTCGTTTATGCGACTAAAGTAATCATCGCCATTGCTATTTCTTTGTTCCAAATCCTTATATAGTGGACTTTCAAATAAGATATCACCAACCAAAGTTATTTTTACTTTTTTTTGCTTTTGTTCTTCCTTTATAATAGGTGGCGTAGGTTTAATCTCTTCTTTATTTTCAGGAGATTCATTTCTTCCACCGAGTACATATAATCCGATACATACAAATAGAACTATGAGTGTGATTAGCCAACGCTTTTTTAATCTTCTTTTTTTCATTTTTAATACAACTCCTATACATTATCAGAATAACATAAATATCTTTTTTTTTGAAGAAAAAGCTTTGAATATTTGTATGTTTGCTTTATAATATATGTCACTAGATATAAATGGAAGGAAGATACAAATGAGTATTGAATTAAAATATAAAAGAATTATTTTGGATTGGATAGCTTCACATTTGGAAATTGACTTACAAAATCGTAAAAATGTAAACAATGCCTTTGAAATGTTAATATCTAAAATTATAAAGGAACCATCAAATAGTACTTCCTATGATTTTGATGCCTACGCAGATGACTTTATGGCTCTCTTTTCAGATTCAATCAATCCCAAAGGTAATCAGAAGAGCATTGAAGAACTACTTGAGACTTTATTTTATATATATAAAAAAATGCAACGTAAACATGAAAACGTAGCTGATAAAAATACTGATATTGGAAAAATTAATCAAGCTACAGAAATACTAAAGATGATAATTGATGATTTAGTCATATTTGGTTTATTGTGTAAACTTGGCCATAGCGAACTTTTTTCGAAATATGTAACAGCGGAAAATGAAGATTTATTTGTAGATGAATTGTTAGATATCATCTACGAAGAAACACAAAGCTTTAAAAAAATATACGATACTGTTTTTAATTATAATAGAGCGATTATGTCTATTTTTAATCGGAAATACACTAATAGGATGATATGTTCTTTATTAAAAACAGGTACTTATGTTGACAGTGAAACTGTATTTAAAATGAATCGTCAGGTTTTTGTATTTGATCATTTAAGACGAATTAATTTTCCATTTATTTATGGGGACAAGTTACCTGAAGTAACTTGGTACCAAGCTTTTAAAGTGTTTATAGAAATAACAGGAGGAGTTGGAAAGGGCAAAAGTACTTATCCTTCTGAAGAAGCAAAAATAAAAGATATGATTAGGAGAAAAAAAGATTGTGACCAAAAGGCGGCAATTTTCTGTTTTAGAGTTTGTGCTATGTTAGGGGATTTGAGATTTATCAATTATCCAATTCAATTGTTTGAAGATACATATTTGGCATCATTAGTAGGCCAAGATCCAGATTGGAAGGAAATATGTAAAAGTCAGAGCTGGAAGAGGATGTTACAAAATTCCAGTTGGAAAAAATTTTACAGTGATAGTAAGTGGTCAACAGTTTATAATGCTGTCGTAGAGAAAATAAGCGACTATAGAAAACGGCACATTAATTTTTTAACACCAAAAGCAGCGAAAGTAGAGCAAAGAGGATATGATGAAAATGAATTTCAAATACATGATCGACTTTTAAATTTTAAAGCTTTAATTCAAAATACAAAACAAGAAAATGAGGCGATAACATATAACGATGTATTAGCTTTTATCTTAGATGGCGTCGATGAGGAATACAATGAGTTACTAGGCCTTATTTTTGGCATTAATGGCTATCCTGAGTTGTGCACACTAAGACAATTAGATGTATTTTTTTCAGAGTTAAAAAGCATCTATTACACAGGCCAAATTTATTTAACAAATACATGTAGAAGTTACTGGTTACCGTTATTATCTGCTATATTGAAAGAAATATTAAGTGATGAAAATAAAAAAGGAATTAATAATACCGAAATTGATAAAATTAAAAAAGCAATATTAAAAATGAATTTATTTATAAGCCATAATTTTAGACCTGGCAATGAAACAGAAAATGACAAGCTTTTTGAAACAGCTATTATTACTTTTAGAGATAATCAACAAAATCTTCAGTTTTTATTAGATGGTGATACAGTTAATTTGAATGATGAAGTTGATTCTATTTTAACTAAAAGCTGTAGTTTTGCTGTCTCGGAAAATAATATAGGATTGGGTAATACCCAAGCCGGAGTTAACGATAGCGAGGAAGTTAAAAAAGCTTTGTCTTGCTTCTTAATTAATTATCTTGAACAGAATGGATACAGATATAATTCAGATTCTGGTTTATTCGAAAGAATTAAAAAAATGGACTTTAAGGAAGCTCATGTGACTATTAAAGATACTGAATCTTAATTAGTTTACCAATAACTTTTATATTGTCAGTAGATTCTAATACTAATAATTTATCATTAATGCCAAGCGATGTCTTAAAGTCGATATCGCTTTTTTCTATAAGATCATTTAAAAATTGTGTGTACTCTTCATCAGTATTAAAAAGAGTTTTTGTGTCAGCTTTATCTTTATATACACTTACTATTTGCCATAAACTAGTATATTCATTTGTTACGAATTTAATTAAGAAGTTAGCATTGTCATCTCTCCACTTTTCGTCAAATGCAAATCTCAAATCAAATATCGATTTATTTCCTTGAATTACTGTAACAGGATTAGAGTCGTTTAGTGTTCCTTTTACATAGACTGCACCAAACCTATTGGAAGTTTTATCGAATGCGTGATTCTTATAAAAAATCTCATCACCATTATTAACTACTGGAGAATTGATAGAAGTATTTTTTATTTGCACCCAAGCAGTTGCATCTGGCACTTTTTTTCTCAACTCGTTGAAGTTTATATTGATCATTCCTTGTTTGACATAAATAAAATAGGGCGAGAATTTATCTTTAGAATCCTCCGTATCAACTATTATGGTAGATTCATTATCAACAACATATTCGATAGTAGTTTCTCTTTTCAAGTCTGAAACGAATTTGACAGTTTTTCTATATTCGAATATATAATCAGCAAAGTGTACTATTCCATATATTGAAAGGCTAATAACCACTAAAAACATAAATAGTTTAAATACATTTTTCCACTTTACACGATATTTTTTCTTTACTTTTGGCATCTTACTTCACCATATTAATTATAAAACAAAAAGTTTATACTTACTAGTATAAACTTTTTAATATTGTTTCCCAAAATACAACTTGCATTTTGCCTCACTACCACATATTGCACATGGACCATCTGGTTCATGGTTATCTAGTGGAATGCATCTAGATTTTAATCCTAGCTCATCTTTAACCTTGTTTTCACAGTCCACATTTCCACACCAGTTGACTAATATGAATCCTGACTTTTCTTTAGCGATTTTAGTCATTTCATCATAATTATTTGCTGTGTATAACATAGTATTTCTTCTTGCTAGAGCTCTATCATACATGTCTTTTTGAATTTGTTCTAAAAGAGTAGGAATAGTCTTAATTACATTTTCAAGTGTAACTTCTATTTTCTCTAAAGTATCTCTTCTAACTAATGTAACGATACCTCTTTCCAAGTCTCTAGGACCAACTTCAATTCTTATTGGATAACCTTTAACTTCTGCTTCTGCAAACTTAAATCCTGGAGTTTTATCTGTCTCATCTACCTTAACTGTAATATCATTTTTTAATAATTCTTCCTTGATGTTATCACATGCAGTTTTTAGTTCTTCGTTTTTAGAAGTATTACCAATTGGTATAATTATTACTTTAATTGGTGCGATTTTTGGAGGAAGTACAAGGCCTCTATCATCACCGTGAGTCATTATAATTGAACCAATCATCCTAGTAGTTACTCCCCAAGAAGTTTGATATGGTGTTTCTAACTTATTTTCTTTGTTTAAAAATTCTATACCAAAAGCTTTAGCAAAGTGCGTACCAAAATAGTGACTTGTTCCATTTTGTAGTGCGACTCCATCGTACATCATAGCTTCGATTGTGTACGTTTTCTCAGCCCCTGCAAATTTTTCTTTATCAGTCTTTTCACCAACTATAACTGGAAGTGCTAAGTAATTTCTCTGGAAGTCTTCATACACTTTGAGCATTCTCAAAGTTTCTTCCATTGCTTCTTTGGCACTTGCATGCATGGTATGTCCTTCTTGCCATAATATTTCTCTAGTCCTCAAGAATGGGCGAGTTGTCTTTTCCCAGCGAACAATTGTACACCACTGATTATATAGCTTTGGTAAGTCTCTATAGCTCTTTATTATCTTTTTATAATGCTCGCAGAATAAAGTTTCACTAGTAGGGCGAACGCATATTCTTTCCTCTAGTTCTTCACTACCACCATGAGTAACCCATGCGACTTCTGGAGCGAAACCCTCGACGTGTTCTTTTTCGACATTTAATAAACTTTCAGGGATAAACATCGGCATTTGTAAATTCTCATGACCATAACGCTTAAATTCTCTATCTAGTACACTTTGCATGTTCTCCCAAATGGCATATCCATACGGTCTTATGATCATGCTGCCTTTCATATTTGTGTAATCTACTAAGTCTGCTTTTTTAACTATGCTAGTATACCAATCTGCAAAATTTTCATCTCGACTTATAATACTTTTATTTTGGATTTCTCCCATATTATCCCTCTTTTCATGAATGATTATAACAACAAAATAAATGTTTTGCAACTTATGTGATGATTTAGTATAATTAATATAATGTGGTGATGCAGTATGGATAAGAATAGTAAAAGAAGAGTTAAAGTTGATGAGAATAATCCTAGTATTCAAAGAATTGAAGAACGTTGCATAAATTGTGGCAATTGTATGAGAATATGTGAGGAAGTTGTCGGAATTAACCATGAGACGGAAAAAGAAGATTGTTCTATATGTATAAACTGTGGTCAGTGCATAATGAATTGTCCAGTCGGTGCACTTCTTGCTAAATATGACTATAAAAAAGTATTAAATATAATACATGATACCGATAAGATTGTAACTATATCTATAGCACCTGCAGTGAGAACATCTTTGGCGGAAGAATTTGGAATTGCAAATGAAAACTTTGAGGACATTTTACCATCTATAGCAAGAGCTTTAGGATTTGATTATGTTTTCGATATAACTTTTGGAGCAGATGTTACAGTTATGGAAGAAACACGAGAATTTTTAGAAAGACTAGAAAAAAAAGGGAAGTTACCGTTATTTACAAGTTGTTGTCCATCTTGGGTAAAATATGCGTCTATATTTCATCCCGAACTACTTCCAAATATTTCGACGACTAAAAGTCCTATAGGAATACAAAGTACATTGATAAAAACATACTTTAAGGATTTTAGTTGTATCGATAACGATATAATAAGTGTAGTTGTCGCACCTTGTACTAGTAAGAAGTATGAAATAATTAATGGTGACACAGACTATGTCATTACGACTCAGGAACTAGCGATGATGATGAGAGAGTGCAAAATTGACATTGAGGCATTAAAACCGGCTTCGTTCGATTCTCTTTTAAGTAAAGGAAGTAAAGCCGGGGTAATGTTTGGAAGAAGTGGTGGAGTAATGGAATCTATAATGAACTGTGCACACTACTATATAACAGGAAAATCACCAGAAATGGGCGAGTATCACATAGAGATGAATAGTCCGATAGAGTCTAAAACTTATAAAATAGGGAATAAGTCTATTAGATGCCTTGTAGTATATGGCATGAAATCATTAGAAAGCGTTTTAGATAAAATCGGTAGCTACGATATTGTCGAAGTTATGAATTGTCCAGGAGGTTGTATAGGTGGAGGAGGTCAACCATTAATTCCAATACAGAAATTAGAAAAATCAGAGATTGACCGTAAACGATTACTTAATAATGAAGATGCCAAAGTCCAATTTTGTTTTGAAAACAGAGATGTAGTAGAGTTATATGAAACATACTTAGATAGACCGATGAGTCAAAAAGCAGAAAAACTTTTACACTGCAATCATATGAAATAATCTTAATTAATAGGTAGTAATAATTTCAATCAGCATTAAAAAGCTAAGTTTATTTTTAAACTTAGCTTATTTTATTTCCATAATAACTGGTAGAATAATTGGTCTACGACCAGTTAATTCATTTATATATGGATTTAATTCTAATATGATTTGATTTTTTAAATCGACATAATTATATTTTACATTTGACTGTAAATACTTATTAGTTATTTGCTCTATCTTTTTACTAATAGATAAGATGAGTTCAGTATTTTCATTTACTAGGACAAATCCTCTTGTCGTAACATTTGGATGTATTAGAAGTTGTCTTTTATTTATGTCTATGTTTAATATGGCGATTAATATTCCATCTTTGCTCATCAATTTCCTATCTTTAATCACGACAGAACCGACACTTCCAACTCTCGATCCATCTACATAAATATCTGCTGCTTGATAATTTTTCCCACGTTTAACTTCATTTGGATATAAATCTATAGATTGTCCATTTTTAAGAATAAAGACTTTGTCTTCTTCTATTCCACAAGATACAGCGAGATTTTTATGGCTCTTTAACATCTTATATTCACCGTGAACTGGCATAAAGTATTCAGGCTTAAACAATCTCAACATTAATCTTAGTTCTTCTTGTTTTCCGTGTCCAGATGTGTGAATGCTATCAAACTCGGAGTTTGTTATGACTTTAACTCCCTTTAAATACAATTTATTAATAACTCTATTTACACTTGCAGCATTTCCTGGTATTGGACTAGATGAAAATACGACAATATCATCAGGCATCAAAGTAATTTGTTTATGTGTACCTGCCGCAATACGCGATAATGCTGCTAATGGTTCACCTTGACTGCCTGTACAAAGAATACATATTTCATTTTTCTTTAAGTCCTTTGCTTCACTAGGATCTATAAAAATGCTTTTATCTGTTATTAAGTTGTTTTCTATGGCAATTCCCTTTGCATTTTCCATACTTCTTCCAAAAGTTATAATCTTTCTGTTGTGCTCTCTACATGTTTCTACTATATGTTTAATTCTATATATATTTGATGCAAATGTTGCAAGTATAATTCTATTGGCAGTGTATTTATCAAAGATAGAATTAATCGTTTCATCTACACAAGATTCACTCTTTGAAAATCCTTCAATAAGTGCATTCGTCGAGTCACTCATCATGAGTTTGACTCCTTGTTCGCCAATGCGAGCCATCTTATGTATATCGCTCATCGGTCCAATTGGTGTTAAATCAAATTTAAAATCTCCAGTTTCCACAATAATACCAGCTGGTGTATGAACTATGATGCCATATGAATCCGGAATCGAGTGACTTGTACGAACAAATTCCACACTCATAGTTTTAAACTTGTAAAATGAATTTTCATCGAACACTTCAAAATCGTTATAGGTTATATTTCTATCAACTAATTTTTTCTTTATTAAGTCTAGTGCAATTTTTGCAGAATATATTTTTGGAATTTTAACGCTAGATAATAGGAAAGGTATGCCTCCGATGTGATCCTCGTGACCATGCGTTATAAATAACCCCACAATTTTGTCTTCATTTTCTTTTAAAAAGGTAACATCTTGTATTACATAGTCAACACCTAAAAGGTCATCTTCTGGAAACATTACTCCAGCATCGATTATGACGATTTCATCGTCCGTCTTAATAATATACATGTTTTTTCCTACTTCGCCTAATCCGCCCAAAGCGAAGACAGAAGTAGTTTTGTCTAATTCAGTCATAAATATCCTTCTTTCATTCAATTAATAATTATTAAAGCGTCATTTGATATATAGATTATAACAAAGTATGTTTGAATTTTCAAGTGAATGCTGCTATACTTAAATAGAGGTTGATAATATGAACAAAAAAGGGTTTACACTCGTAGAAATTATATTAGTAGTTGCGATTATAGGTACTATTGCTACCATCAGTATAGTTGTCATACAAAATACTAAAAATAAAGCAGCCAGTGCAATAATCGAGCAGGAAAAAGGTGAGATAGATACTGCACTTAGAGTACTCGGAATCGACTTAAAAGATTATGAAAGCGATATATTTAATTGTATGGATGGTTCTTGGATTGAACGCTTCTGTCATATGAATAGCAATACTGGTGAGTGGCAATGGGTAAAATTAGATGTAGAAGATTTGAAAGAACACGGATATTTAAAAGATAACAGTTCACGTTGTAGTGGAGAAGTAACTGTATATAATGGTAATGACACAGTACTACCAGAAGTAACCGCAGAATGCAACTAGGAGGAATACGCATGGGTCTATTTGATAAATTAAAAGCGACATTTAAAAAAGAAGAAAAAAAAGACGTAACAGACTATGAAAATGGTCTTACAAAGACTAGGGAAAATTTTGTCTCAAAATTAAACATTTTGGGAATAAAATATACAAAAGTAAACGATGAATATTTTGAAGAACTTGAAAACATATTGATAAGCGCAGATATAGGTGTAAATACCGTTTACAAACTCTTGGACAGATTAAAAAAGAGAGTAAAAGATGAACACATTACCAATAGTAAGGATTTAAATGAAGTAATTGTCGACGAGATGTTTATGATCTATGTAGGATCTGACCAACTAAGCGATAAAATAAAGATTAATCAAGATGGACCTACAGTAATACTCGTAGTGGGAGTTAACGGCGTCGGAAAGACTACGACGATAGGTAAACTTGCCAAAAAGTATGTAGATGAAGGGAAAAAGGTTTTACTCATCGCAGGTGATACATTTAGAGCGGGTGCAGTGGAACAGTTAAAAATATGGGCTGATAGAAGTGGCGCAGATTTTTACGGAAAAGAAAACAGTGATCCTGCTGGAGTAGTATTTGATGGGCTTGCCCAAGCTAAGGAAAAATCTAGTGACATTGTACTCATAGATACTGCTGGTAGACTACAAAACAAGGTTGGTTTGATGCAAGAATTGGAAAAGATTAATAGAGTCATTTCAAAGCAGATTGAATCTGGCCCACATGAGACACTTTTAGTAATCGATGCAGGTACTGGGCAAAATGGAATAAGTCAAGCTGAAAGTTTTAAAGGTATAACAAACATTTCTGGTATTGTCTTGACAAAACTCGATGGTACAGCAAAAGGCGGTATAGTTTTAGCAATAAAAGATACAGTAGGATTACCAGTCAAATTTATAGGCCTTGGTGAAGGTATCAATGATTTGAAATCATTCGATATCGAAACTTATATTTATGGACTATTTAAGGATATGATGTAATGGAAGATACAATTTACTATATAGAATTATTCGATTTTTATGGTAGTCTTCTATCACCTAAGCAGAAAAGTTATTTTTATGACTATTACTTTGACAATCTTTTATTAGAAGAAATCGCAGAGAATGATCATGTAAGTAAAAATGCAGTTAGCAAGGAGATAATAAAAGCTAAAAGTAAGTTAGATTACTACGAAGAAAATTTACATCTATGGCAAAAAGATAAAAAAATAAAGCAAGAATTTGCAAATGAACGAGATATATTGAATAGAATTGAAAAATGTGATATCATGGAAAATATAGAGGAGGATTAATTATGATAGGTTTAGTAATCGCAGGTGTAGTATTGTTATTAATTATTTTATATGTTGTTACAACGTACAATAAACTCGTTAGCTTAAGAAATAGAGTTAACGATCAGTGGAGTCAAATAGATGTAGAATTAAAGAGAAGATTTGATCTTATACCAAATTTGGTAAATACAGTTAAGGGATATGCTAAACACGAAGATGAAACATTGGAAAAAGTTATCAAGGCACGTAATACTTATTTATCAAGTGGAACTAGGGAACAAGCTATGGAAGCGGATAGCGAATTATCTAGTGCTATTAATAAACTATTTGCCCTAAGTGAATCATATCCGGATTTGAAAGCAAACGAAAACTTCTTAGATTTACAGTCACAGCTTAAAGATACAGAAGAAAAAATAAGCTTTGCACGTAAATTCTATAACGATACAGCGCTACTTTTAAATAATAAAATAGATATGTTTCCATCTAACTTGATCGCTGGTTTATTTAAATTTACTAAGGTCGAATTCTTTAAAGCAAGCGAAGCAGAAAGAGAAAACGTAAAAGTTGAATTTTAACTCGATAATTAATCGAGTTTTTTTGTGTAAACAAGGTGTATTTTAGTTAAAATATACTAAAAAAGAGGCATTTTAAGTGTTATACTAACAATGTAAAATACTAAAATTTGACAAATGCAGTAAAAAGTGCTAGAATAACCACCAATTAAAGGAATAAGGGGGATTTTAATGAAAGGATACATATTAGACTATGTTAATGAAAATGAGTATCGTAAATTGGAACGTGCTCTAAAAAAATATAACATGTTGGCATTTAAGAAACTTAACTTCGATTATTATCCTAAATTAAGAAGCGGAATATTTTTAGGAGAAAAAGTGGAAACCAACAAACAAGAAAAGACTGTAAGATACGAATTAAAGTTGCCAAGCGACCATATGTTTAGTCAAGTCCATGGTGATATTAAACTTCATTATATCGTATACTTAGAGCAAAATATTGTCATGTTAGATACACTTACTCCATCTGATATTCTATTAGAAGGCCATATGGCAGAGTTGACGACATATAAGGGTGTAATGATTAGTAAACAAAATGAAGCAAAAGACATGTTCAAAATTGACTTGCTCAATATGTTAAATAAATAAGACTTAGGTCTTTTTTTGTGAATTAAATTCCGAATATCGTAATATGATTTACTAAGTAATCTTTAAAGGAGAAAAAATGAATAAGCACATATACATGGTAGGTATCGGTGGAGCTAGTATGAGTGGAATTGCCGAATTGTTAATCAATTATGGATATATGGTGAGTGGCTCTGATATGGCCTTAAACGAAAATGTAAAAAGGCTTTTAGATAAAGGTATTAAGGTTAATATTGGTCAGAAAGCAGAGAATATCGATAGCGATATAGACTTACTTGTATATACAGGAGCGATAAGTCCAGAAAATGAGGAAATTGTTGAAGCAAAAAGACTAGGTATTAAAATGATGGAAAGAGGAGAACTACTCGGCCTTTTAACTGAAAAATTTAAAGATACAATAGGAGTGGCAGGGACTCATGGTAAAACGACTACGACATCCATGGTATCATGTGTATTTATTGCAGCAAGTAAAGATCCTACCATACAAGTCGGATCATATCTGAATAATATAGATGGAAATTACCGCATAGGAAAAAGTGATTACTTTATAATTGAGTCATGTGAATATAGAGATAGTTTTTTAAACTTTTCTCAGAGAAGTGCGATTGTAACCAATATTGATAACGATCATTTGGATTATTTTAAGAATATCGATAACATATCTAAATCGTTTCAAAAATATGTTTCCAAACTACCGAAAGATGGAATATTAGTTGTAAACATGGATAACGATAGATGTTACGATTTAAGAAATCACACGAAGGCAAAAGTATTGTCTATTAGTACCTATAACCATAAAGCAGATTACTATGCACAAAATATAAAATTTGACGAAAGAGGATGCGCCAGTTTCGACGTAATAAAAAATGGCGTAGTACAAAATAGAATAGTTTTAAATGTTAAGGGAGAGCACAATATTTCTAATGCCCTTGAATGTTTTGCTCTATGTGACTGGTATGGCATATCACCAGATATCATTAAATTGGGATTAAGAGAATTTAATGGGGCTTCAAGGAGAATAGAATATATAGGTAAATTTTTAGGAGCAAAAGTATACGACGACTATGCACACCATCCAACAGAAATCTATGCAACCGGGAAAGCTATCGTTAAAGAAAAGCACAATGAGATATATGCAATTTTTGAACCACATACGTATAGTAGAGTAGCAAATCACAAAACTGATTTTGCAAAAGCTCTTAGTGTATTTAATCACATAATAATTATAGATATTTATGCGGCACGAGAAAAAAACATTTATAATGTAAG
>ODAI010743924.1_pt1 | contig 47396 bp, 40 predicted proteins | sample 1539321 | NCBI WGS metagenome assembly ODAI01 (sample SAMN02144231, study PRJEB22623) | gut metagenome | biome: sheep rumen | host: Ovis aries | place: New Zealand
ATGATTACAGAACTTTCCTCCAACATAATGCACCTCAATACGCAACACGATGCGTACCCGGTAATTATGTCAACAAAGATGGGCAAATTCTCGGACAGCATAACGGGTTTGCCAATTACACAATAGGTCAGCGTAAAGGACTTGGAATAGCACTCGGCAAACCGGCATACGTAACACATATTGACGCACAAAACAATATCATTACTCTTGGTGACAATGAAGACCTGTTAACTCATGATGTAACCATCACTGACCTGACTTTCATTGACATACAACAATTGACCGAAAACCCTCAAGTTATGGCACGCATTCGCTACCGTAGCCAACCTCAACAGGCACAAGTGGAATTTCAAGGAGAGTCAGCAATAATACATTTCAACGAGCCTGTATGGGGTGTTACACCCGGACAATCATTAGTCATGTATCAGGATGAGCGTGTTGTCGGAGGTGGAATAATAATCTAAACAAATCGGAAAATTATGCATAAACTTATCATTATCGGTTCAGGCCCTGCAGGATACACTGCGGCTATTTATGCTTCGCGAGCCAATCTGCAACCAATTCTGATTGACGGTCCGCAGATGGGAGGACAGCTCACAACTACAACTCTGGTAGAAAATTTCCCGGGATTTCCACATGGCATTGATGCCAATCTCCTTGTGAGCAATATGCGTGACCAAGCACAAGCACTGGGCACAAAGTTCGTACGTGGGATAGTTACCAAGTTCGCGAAAAATGAAAAGGGAGTGTTCAATATCACGTTGGACAATAATGATGTCTATCAATCCCTTGCTGTAATTATAGCCACTGGCGCCAATGCCAAGTATCTTGGTCTGCCTGACGAAGAACGTTTCAAAGGACTTGGAGTATCAGCTTGCGCAACCTGCGACGGATTTTTCTACCGCGGTAAAGATGTTGCGGTAGTGGGAGGAGGTGACACAGCGTGCGAAGAAGCTACATATCTTGCACAGATGTGCCACAAGGTATATATGATAGTGCGCAAACCGTATCTGCGAGCTTCAAAAGCAATGGTCAATAAAGTAGAGAACACTCCTAACATAGAAATTCTTTTCGAACATAACACCGCGGCACTCACCGGAGATATGGCTAAGGGCTTAGATGGTGCCGACCTAGTATATCGCTTGGGCTCTGAAGAACAAAAATCTGTTCACATCAATATTGATGGGTTCTTTCTCGCCATAGGTCATACTCCTAATAGTTCTCTCTTTGTAGATTATGTAGATCTTGACCATACAGGTTATATCGTGACACTCGAAGGTACGCAACGAACCCGCACGGCGGGACTATTCGCGGCTGGGGATGTCGCCGATCCACATTACAGGCAAGCAATAACAGCTGCTGCTAGCGGATGTCGGGCAGCTATTGACGCCGAAAAATTCATAACAGAAATCATTAAATAATTAAAAACAATGGCTCTAATAAAATCAGTACGAGGCTTTACTCCTTCGATAGCAGATGATGTTTTTCTTGCAGAAAACGCCACAATAATCGGAGACGTAACCATCGGAGAAGGATGTTCTATATGGTTCAATGCTGTTCTGCGAGGCGACGTCAATACAATCACTGTTGGCAAACACTGCAATATCCAAGATGGTTCTGTACTTCACACACTCTATCAGAAATCCAATATTACCCTCGGTGATTACGTATCAGTGGGGCATAACGTCACCATACATGGTGCTGATGTTGATGACTACGCTCTTATCGGCATGGGCTCAACCCTTCTTGATGGTGCACACGTAGGAGAAGGAGCGATAGTAGCCGCAGGCTCACTCGTACTCGGTAAGACACAAATACCACCATACGAAGTCTGGGGAGGTGTACCGGCAAAATTCATCAAAAAAGCGGATCCTGAACAAACAAATGAAATTAACCGGAAAATAGCTCATAACTACTCAATGTATGCCGGTTGGTATAGCGAAAAATGATAAATCCTAATGTCATAGCGGTTATTCGCAAATTGCTCTTGCCCGTATCATGGCTCTACGGAAGTGTCATGAGATGGCGTAATTGGCTATATGACAATAATGTACTAAAAATTTATTCTCCACCCGTCAAGTCTATCTGTGTAGGTAACCTTTCCGTTGGCGGAACAGGTAAAACACCGCTAACCGATTGGCTCATAAAATATCTTTCTGACAAATATCAGGTTGCGGTATTGAGCAGAGGATATGGAAGACTAACAAATGGGTTTTATCAAGTCAGAGAAAATAGCACGGCACAGCAAGTTGGTGATGAACCACTCATGCTCAAAATCAAAAATCCGGAAACGATTGTGGCTGTGTGTGAAGACCGTGTAAAAGGAACAAAACAATTGCTTAAAGAAAATTCAGATATCGACTGCATAATCTACGATGATGCCATGCAACATCGTTCAATCAAAGCCGGACTCACAATCATGCTAACTCCATATCATTCATTGTATTTGGACGATAATATGCTGCCTACAGGCAATCTGCGGGAACCGGCATGCGGAGCGAAAAGAGCTGATATCATTATCGTAAGCAAATGTCCAAAAGAGCCTGATATACAAGCAATAAAAAAACGAATAGGACGTGAAGATATAATTTTCTCTTACATAAAATATTCACAGCCGATCGACACCACCGGTAATCTTGTCGAACTCAATGGCAAAGCTATCATACTCACTGGAATTGCCAAACCGGAACCGCTAATTAATTTCCTTGAGGAAAAAGAAATAACAATCACTGATATAATTATTTTTCCCGACCACTATCAATTTACTGAAAAAGATTTACTATATTTGCATTCAAGAAGCAAATATGTTGATTTTATAATTACAACAGAAAAGGATTACTGTCGTTTGAAAACTATTCAAAACTACAAACTGATTAGCGACAAAATCGTCCTAATGCCTATCACAACAAAATTTCTAAACCCCGAAATAATAACCTCAAAAATCGATAACTATGTTAGCAAAAATTAAAAACGCCGCCGACTACATTCGTAGCCGCGTTGACTTCAAAGCACATCATGGAATAGTACTTGGAACCGGACTGGGCAACCTTGCCACAAAAATCACTGACCGCACAGAAATCGACTATCACGATATTCCCGATTTTCCCATATCAACCGTTGAAGGTCATAGTGGCAAACTCATATATGGAAAACTCGGTAACACTGAAGTACTGGCTATGCAAGGTCGATTCCATTTCTATGAAGGTTATGACATGAAAACTGTCACCTTCCCCATTAGAGTAATGCATGAACTTGGAATTGATACACTATTTGTTTCCAATGCTTCAGGAGGTACAAACCCCAACTTTGAAATCGGAGATATCATGATTATCACCGACCACATCAACCTATTCCCCGAACACCCGCTCCGCGGAAAGAACTATGAAGTTCTTGGTCCTCGTTTCCCGGATATGCACGAAGCATATAATAAAGAAATGATAGCCCAGGCAAAAGCCATAGCAGCAAAAGCCGGCATACGTGTAGTTGAAGGTGTTTATGTAGGAACCCAAGGCCCCACATTCGAAACACCGGCAGAGTATAAATACTTCAGAATCATAGGCGGTGATGCGGTAGGCATGAGTACGGTACCTGAAGTTATCGTGGCTAATCACATGGGCATGAAAGTCTTCGGACTGAGCATCATAACGGACCTCGGAGTGGAAGGAAAAATCGTTGAAGTATCGCACGAAGAAGTACAGAAAATCGGCAATGAACGTCAACCGCTAATGACACATATTATCACTGAACTCATTAACTCATAATATTTTATTCTCGTGAATATCACTCATGGATTTTTGGATTTTGCTTAAGCGCTTTGCGCCACCATACAAGAAAGAAATAGCACTGAATATCGTCTTCCACTTCTTGGCGACGATATTCGGTGTATTTTCATTTGCCACGGTAATACCATTACTGCAAATACTTTTTGGAATTAACAACACCGAACTCATCTATCAATCGTGGGATTGGTCTATGCCCATGAGTGATATTTTTAGCGCCATAAAGAACAACATCTTTTTTCAAATCAACGAGCAGATAGGCATCTCAGGAGCTCCGTGGGTTCTATTTCTGCTCGGTATGTTCCTCGTAGGTACGGCGCTCCTCAAAACCGGATCTTCATATCTCGGTACATTTTTCATGATACCTATTCGCACCGGTGTACTTAGGGACCTCAGGCAACAACTCTATGACAAAATCATTAGCCTACCCATGGGCTATTTCACCGAAGAGCACAAGGGAGACATCATGTCACGAATGACAAATGATGTCGTAGAGGTTGAATACTCTCTTATGAGTTCGCTTGACATGATGTTTAAGAACCCTATCATGATAACAATATACATGATTACTCTCTTCAGCATCAGTTGGCAACTCACGCTTTTCGTACTCGTGCTGCTACCAATCGGAGGCGGAATTATCAGCATTATAGGTAGCACTCTCAAGCGCAAATCACTCGAAGGGCAAACTCTCACAGGACAATTGCTCACGCAAATTGAGGAGTCGCTCGGCGGATTACGAATAGTCAAGGCTTTCAATGCAGAAAACAAACTCAGTCAACGCTTTGCAAAACTCAACGAGACAACACGACGCACTTTCAATCGCCTAAACTGGCGCTACGAATTTGCACACCCGACATCGGAATTTCTCGGCACAGCAATGATAGCGATACTGCTCTGGTTCGGAGGTGGACTGATACTGGCTGAAAAAAGTACCATAGATGCCGCGGAATTTATCTACTACCTCATTATTTTCTACTCGATTATCAACCCCGCCAAGGATCTGTCAAGAGCTGTATATAGCATAAGAAAAGGTATGGCGTCTCTTGAGCGTATTGACAAAATTCTCAAAGCGGAAAACTCAATCAAAGATCCTGAAAAACCCACCCCGCTCAAGAGTTTTGAGCATGAGATAGAATATCATGACGTACACTTCTCCTATAATAATGAACGTGAAGTTATACGAGGAGTAAGTCTTAAGATTTTCAAAGGCAAAACAGTAGCTCTCGTAGGGCAAAGCGGCTCGGGAAAAACAACCATGCTTGACTTGTTGCCACGCTTTTATGACGTACAGCAAGGTGCTGTAACTATTGATGGTATTGACGTACGGAACCTTGCCTCGGCTGACTTGAGGGCATTGATGGGTAATGTCAATCAAGACCCAATTCTTTTCAACGATACGTTCTTCAATAACATAGCTTTCGGTATGCCCAACGCTACTATGGAACAAGTTGTCGCGGCAGCGAAAATCGCTAATGCTCATGATTTCATCATGCAAACCGAGAATGGCTACAACACCCTTGTCGGTGACCGCGGTTCGCGACTCTCGGGGGGGCAACGCCAACGCATTTCTATAGCAAGGGCTGTGCTCAAAAACCCGCCTATACTGATTCTCGACGAAGCAACATCGGCACTCGATACTGAAAGTGAGAAACTCGTGCAGGAAGCGCTCAACAACCTCATGCAAAACAGAACTACACTGGTTGTGGCGCACAGACTATCAACAATAAAACGCGCTAACCATATATGTGTTATGCACGAAGGTAAAATAGTGGAACAAGGACAGCATGAACAACTTCTTGCATTAAACGGATACTATACAAAACTCTGGCAAATGCAAAAATAATCAACACTCTACACATCATGAACGAAGGACTTATCGGCTCACGTATCGGACGTGAAATAGCCAAAAACACCACCAAGAAAAAACGCCTCATCATCGCTGCGGTAATCTCTAGCGTGATGTTAGCAATCATACTTTTCGGCTGCTACTTGTCCTATAAGAAACAACAGCCTATCGGCGAACCGTTTACTGCGCTATGCGTTTTCAAAGACGCAAAAATATTAAGCAACGCGCAAGGAATTTTCACTGGGGTTGTATTCGATTTCAAAAATATCGAAGATGAAAAATATCACACATATTCTATCACTGAATATTATGACCGCGACGACGTACTGATCAACGGAAAAGAATGCGTAAAAAACAAACTCATAGGAAATTATATCGCGCCGGTATTTTCATCAAACATCCCCGTTGAGGAAACAGACCCTAACGACATCGGAGTGTCAGTCAAAGGCACACCGATGCTTATCGGAGACACATGCACACTAACGCTCATGCCTTATCAATACAAGGAAGAAATCATCGATATCATCGTTAATAAATAGCATACAAACTCATTATCATGAACTACACGGCAAAAACATTAAGCATCATAATCATGATGCTTTTGTTAATGATAAACAACTATGCCATAGGCTCTGACACCATCACTATAGCCCTAACCGGCGACATCATGATGGGCACCACATATCCCGAAATCGCGCTGCCGGCCGACACCGGCAAACACCTCTACAAAGACGTTACGCCATATCTGCTAAACGCAGACCTCACTTTCGGAAACCTTGAAGGTACACTATGCAATGCCGGAAAATCAACAAAAAAAGCAGGCAAATACAGCTACGCCTTCCGCACCCCGACCACCTTTGCGCCCCGACTCGCCGAAGCAGGATACGCCTACCTCAGTATGGCCAACAATCACGCCAACGACTTTGGCACTGAAGGCATTATTTCCACCGAACAATGCCTTGATGAACAAGGTATTGCGTATAGCGGCATTGCAGGGCGGCGCGAATGGGCTGTTGTGGAACGTCGTGGAATACGATTCGGCATTTGCGCTTTCGGACATAACAGCTACACACTCAAGCACAACGACCTGCAGAAAGTCAAACAAATACTCGACACCCTCAAAAGTATGAGCGATATCGTCATCGTCTCGTTCCATGGTGGTGCCGAGGGAAAAGACTATAGCCATCTACCACAAGGCAAGGAAACATTCCTAGGCGAAGACCGCGGCAGCCTACGCCAATTCGCGCATTTCTGCATTGACAATGGAGCAGACGTAGTATATGGTCATGGACCGCATATCGTCAGATGCATCGAAGTATATCAAAATCGATTCATAGCTTACAGCCTCGGTAATTTTTGCACGCCCTATGGTGTCAATCTTACGGGAATATCAGGTTATGCTCCGGTTGTTAGTATCAAAATTGACAATACAGGACGATTTATCAATGGTGACATACACTCATTCATACAAATTCGCGGTGCAGGACCAAGAACTGACAATGCGAACACTGTGGCAAAACAGATGAAATCACTCAGCGAAGTCGATGTTCCCAACAGTCAAGCGAAAATAGACTCAATCGGACACATAACATATAAATAATATCAAAGACATACAACAAAACAATCATCCATTAGACGCGATTCTAATGGATGATTGTTTTGTAATGCAATTCTCTCGTTATCACATTGCCGCAAGGTGGACGTCGCGGAAGCCGAGAAAATAGAGGATGCTATCCAAGCCTGTCGTGGAAATCGCCTGACGGGCATTGGCCTTGACTTTAGGTTTGGCATGAAATGCGATGCCTAGTCCCGCGAGTCCAAGCATAGGCAAGTCGTTAGCGCCGTCACCTACTGCTATAACCTGCTCTAACTCAATATGCTCCATTTGTGCTATTAAACCTAACAACTCTGCTTTGCGTTTGCCATCAACGATGTCACCGAGGTAACGTCCCGTGAGTTTGCCGTCAACGACTTCCAGATTATTGGCATACAAATAGTCTATACCAAACCTTTCTTTGATAGGCTTACCCGCAAATGTAAAACCACCCGAGAGCACTGCAATCTTGAACCCACAACGTTTGAGCACCGTCAGTAGCCTTTCAGCACCATCCTGCAAAGGAGTGTTGGCAGCAACCTCATCGAGCACAGAAGCGTCAAGTCCTTTAAGCAATGCTACACGACGTGTGAAACTTTCCTTGAAATCTATCTCTCCACGCATAGCGCTCAGGGTTATTTCTTTGACCTTATCCCCTACTCCGGCACGCTCTGCCAATTCGTCTATGCATTCAGATTTTGTCAATGTCGAGTCCATATCAAGGCATATCAGGCGGCGATTACGGCGATACATATCGTCTTTCTGGAACGATATATCAACACCCTCTTCTGATGATATTTCCATGAATTTCGCCGATAGAGCATTTTTGTCCTTCAGTTCACCGCGCACAGAAAGTTCTATACAGGAACGCGCCTGATTTTCATCAGTGATATTAAGCGACGGACGCCCGGTGAGACGTTTTATGCTATCGATATTAAGCCCGCGCTCTGCCAGAGCTTCAGTAACAAGTCCTACTTGCCGTGCCATAATACGATGCCCTAGCAGAGTAACGACATAACGACTCTTACCCTGACGAGACACCCAAGCCGAATAGTCAGCCTCACTAACGGGTGTAAAACGCACCTGCATCTGGAGTTCAGTGCACTTGAAAAGCACTTCTTTTAGCATATCGCCACTACTACTTTCCTCGCTGATACTAAACATGATACCAAGCGAAAGTTGATGCTGTAGATTAGCTTGTGCTATATCAAGAATCGTTACGTCATACTTACCGAGAATTGTCGTTACTGCGGTCGTTACACCCGGGCGGTCCTGACCAAAGATATTCAAGAGAATTATTTCCATAGTGTTAGATTTTGTTTCATCAGCAAAGGTACAATTTTTTTTGAAATGTCAATAATAAATCGTAATTTTGCATATATAATAATCCACAATATACATGAGTACATTAAGAGAACATATTGAGGCGCTTCGCAATCAGATTGAGGCGCTTACAGCTAATAACGCCGAAGAAGTGGAAGCTCTTCGCATTCGTTTCTTGAGCAAGAAAGGTGAAATCACGAACCTCTTCAATGAGTTCAAGACCGTCAGCAATGAAGAAAAGCGCGAGCTTGGTCAGCTCCTTAACCAGTTGAAGAACAACACACAGGAGCGTATTAACCATCTACGAGACACCTTTGCCGGAGTGCAACGCCAAGCTGATAAAGAGGACCTCACTCGCACCCCTGAGCCCATTGCTTTGGGAACGAGACATCCGCTGATGATTGTCCGTAACGAGATTATTGACATCTTCTCGCACATAGGTTTCACGGTTGCTGAAGGCCCTGAAGTCGAGGATGACTGGCACGTATTTAGTTCTCTCAACTTCGCCCCGGAGCACCCCGCACGCGATATGCAGGACACATTTTTTATTGAGAAAGACCATGATGACGTCACCAAAGACGTGCTCCTGCGCACCCATACCAGTAGTGTGCAGACACGCGTCATGACGAGCCAAAAACCACCTATTCGTGTACTATGTCCCGGACGAGTATATCGCAACGAAGCCATTTCGGCACGCGCGCACTGCTTCTTCCATCAGGTAGAAGGACTATACGTGGACAAAAACGTATCTTTCGCGGACCTCAAACAGGCACTCATGTATTTCGCAAAAGAAATGTTCGGCGATGACACCAAGATACGCCTCCGCCCAAGCTATTTCCCGTTCACGGAGCCCAGTGCCGAGATGGATATCTCATGCAACATCTGCCGAGGCGAAGGTTGCGCATTCTGCAAAGGTTCGGGATGGGTGGAAATTCTCGGATGCGGCATGGTGGATCCAAATGTACTTGAGGCTTGTGGCATCGATAGTAAAGAATATACAGGTTATGCCTTTGGAATGGGAGTGGAACGTATAACAAATCTCAAATATAGAGTTAAAGACCTGCGACTATTTTCAGAAAACGACATACGATTCCTACAACAATTCCAAAGCTGCTAAATCATGCCCATAAACTTCACACACCTCCACGTACATACACAATATTCCGTGCTTGATGGTATGTCAAAAATTCCTGACTTGGTGAATACCGCCATTAGTATGGGAATGAACGCCATAGCCATCACTGATCATGGCAATATGTTCGGTGCTAAGGATTTCCTTGACTATGTTAAGAAAATTAACGGCAAAGCAAAAAAAGCCGTAAAGGAGTGTGAAGAACAGATAGCCAAATGCCAAGAGAGCAGCAAACTTGATGAGCTACGACAGAAACTTGACGAACTCAAAGCCCAAGCTGCTGCCTATGTTCCCTTCAAGCCCATTGTCGGCGTGGAGGCTTATTGCGCCAGACGGACGCGTTTCGACAAGGACAAGGACTTCAAAGCCTTCAACCCCCGCAGCGGCAAACAAGACATCGTTGACAAAAGCGGCTATCACCTCATTATTTTAGCAAAGAATAACATAGGCTATCATAACCTATGCAAAATAGTATCGGCGTCATACATTGATGGCTATTATTTCCGCCCGCGTATTGACCGCCAGCTTCTTGAGCAGTACCACGAAGGACTCATTGTTTGTTCCGCATGCCTCGGCGGCGAACTGCCACAACTCATCATGGCAGGTAAAATCAACGAAGCGGAAGCGACGATAAGATGGTACAAAAAGATATTCGGTGACGACTACTACATAGAGCTGCAACGTCATCAAACCACAGACCCTCAGGGTGACAAAGAAGTATTTCAGCGTCAGCAGGAAGTCAATCCCGTGTTGATAGACTTGGCTCGCCAGACTGGCACAAAAATCATCGCAAGCAACGACGTACACTTTGTTCGCAAAGATGACGCCACTGCACACGACATACTCATCTGCCTTAATACCGGTAATAAACTCACAGATGCCAACCGCATGCACTATACTCGCGAGGAATGGCTCAAAAAACCGGAAATGATGGCACAGATATTCAGCGACATACCGGAAGCCATCAGCAACACGCAGGAAATTGTCAACAAAGTGGAGATTTATGACATTGACTCCCAGCCTATCATGCCCATGTTTGATATCCCTGCTGATTTCGGCACTGTAGAACTCTACAAGCAGAAATTTACCGAACAGGACCTCTTCGATGAGTTTACGCGTGACGAGCACGGCAACGTTGTGATGAGCGAGGAGGCGGCACAAAAGAAAATCAAAGTGCTCGGTGGCTATGACAAACTCTACCGCATAAAACTCGAAGCCGATTACCTCAACAAACTCACATGGCAAGGCGCCAAAGAGCGCTATGGCGAAGAACTGAACGATGAGTTGAAAGAACGCATTATCTTTGAGCTCCATATCATGAAGACCATGGGCTTCCCTGGCTATTTCCTTATCGTACAGGATTATATCCGTGCTGCCCGCGAGGAGCTTGATGTCAGTGTCGGACCTGGGCGTGGTTCTGCGGCAGGCTCGGTGGGGGCATACTGCCTGAAAATAACAGACGTAGATCCCATGAAATACGACCTGCTGTTCGAGCGCTTTCTAAATCCCGACCGTATCTCGCTACCTGATATAGACGTGGACTTTGAAGATAACGGACGAGCAAGAGTGCTCGATTGGGTATCAAACAAATATGGCAAGACACACGTGGCGCATATCATCACCTACGGCACCATGGCTACCAAGAACAGTATCAAGGACGTAGCGCGTGTGCTCGGAGTGCCACTTGACGATGTCAAGAAAATCATGGCTTTCATTCCCGAAAAGGAATTCGATGACAGCCTATTCCCAAAAGCAGAAAAAAAACCGCCCATCAGCGTAGCTAACTGCATAAAATATATTCCCGAACTCAAGGCTTATGCCAACGGCAATAACGAACTGATAAAGCAGACGCTGAATTATGCCGCAGAACTTGAGGGAACGATACGTAACCTCGGAGTACATGCCTGCGGAGTAATCATAGGCGCTGACGACCTAACCAAATTCGCTCCACTAGCTACAGTAAAGGATAAAGTCACCGAACAGGACATACTTGTCACGGAATATGATGGACACGTAGTGGAAAATGTGGGACTGATAAAAATGGACTTCCTCGGATTGTCAACACTGACAATCATCAAAGATACTCTTGCCAGCGTCAAGGAAACAAACGGGATAGAAATTGATATAGACCACATACCGCTCGATGACGAGCTGACATACAAACTACTCTCGGAGGGAAAAACAATAGCCATATTCCAATTCGAGTCGCCGGGTATGCAGAAATATCTGCGCCAACTAAAGCCATCACGACTCGAAGACCTGATAGCTATGAATGCCCTTTATAGACCGGGTCCTATAGAAAAAATTCCACAGTTCATCAACCGAAAACAAGGTGTTGAGCCCATAACCTATGACATTCCCGTCATGGAACGCTACTTGAGCGACACATACGGCATCACCGTATATCAAGAACAAGTCATGCTCCTCAGTCGTCTGCTCGCCGGCTTCACGCGCGGACAGTCAGACCAGTTGCGAAAAGCCATGGGCAAAAAAATAGCAGCGATGTTGGCGGAACTAAAACCCAAATTCATCGAAGGAGGAATAGCCAACGGACATGACGAAGCGGTGCTCAATAAGATATGGCATGAATGGGAGGAATTCGCTAAATACGCATTCAATAAATCACATGCAACATGCTATGCTTGGGTAGCATACCAAACGGCATATCTCAAAGCACACTACCCCGCTGAATTTATGGCGGCGAACATGACGCAATGTAAGGATGAACCGGACAAGATAGCCAAGCTGATGGCGGAATGTAAGGTTCTAGGTATCAAAGTGCTGCAACCAGATGTTAACGAGTCGGAAATAGTGTTCCACGTACTGCCGAGCGGTAATATCAGATATGGTCTTGGAGCCATCAAAGGCGTGGGAGAAGCTGCTGCGGGCAAAATAATTCAGGAAAGGCATGAACATGGAGAATTCACCAGCATCTATGACATGCTGGAACGTGTTAATCTGCAAAGTGTTAACAAAAAGACATTCGAGAGTCTAGCCTTTGCCGGAGCATTTGATTGTTTTACCGACAACTATCGCGAACAGTATTTTTTGCCAAACAACGACGGGGTATTCGTCTTTAACGACGAGCTTCTAAAATACGGTACAAGATACCAAAGTGACAAAGCATTCAGCGCTAATTCACTATTCGGAGGCACGGAAGAGATAGAGGTAGCAAAACCTGTTCTGCCAAAATATCCGCAGTGGCCATCGCTCTACAAACTCAGCAAAGAAAAAGAACTCGTAGGTATGTACCTGTCACGACATCCGCTCGACGAGTTCCAATTCTTCTACAGAGAAGTATGCAACGTCACTACAGAAGAAATCAATAGTTCAGAAAAACTACGCAACTACCCGCACAAAGGACGGATGCTCTATGTAGGCGGACTGATAGTGGACTGTGGGGAAAGAACAAGCCAAAAAGGAAATCTATATGGAAAAATTACTATAGAAGACTATGCTGGAACACTTGACATCATGCTCTACGGCAACGACCTGCCTACATACCGCAATTTCATGCAACATGACAACCATATCATTGCAATCGGGCAAGTGCAGGAACGTAATAAATGGGCAAACAAGGATAATAACAAGTCAGAAAGTGAGATTGAGTACACCTTTAAATTGCAAAAAATAATCCTGCTCAACGTTGACGGAGGCACAAACCAAATAGTCAAAAAGATAAGCCTGACAATCCCGTTCAATAATGTTGATGAAACTCTAATCAAGCAATTAGACGACATATCGCAAAACCACAAGGGCAACATACCACTCCAACTCAATGTTATCGATAGTGACAAAATACCTGTGCCGCTATCAAGTTCTGCTCTAAATATTACTGCCGACAACGCTGTCTATCAGTTTATTAAAGACGCCTATGAGCAGGAATATATCACCAAGTATGAAATCAGCAAATAGCACTTACGAGCCAACGCAAGATATCAAGCGCATAGAGTTCAAACTATGGAATTTATTTCATAAGGCATGTGCCGACTACCGTCTTCTTGAAGATGGAGACCGCGTACTGATAGGGCTTTCGGGAGGCAAAGACTCATTGGCACTTGTGGAACTCCTAGGACGCCAAAGCGCGATACACAAACCTCATATAGAAGTCTGCGCCGTGCACATACGCCAAGAGCATATCAACTACATTAGTGATACTGACTACCTCGCAGAGTTTTGTCATGCACATAATGTTCCACTCCACATTAGAACTACAGGTTATGAAATGCGCGACAACAGCAAGCGTTCGCATTGCTTTATGTGCTCTTGGACGAGACGTAAAATGCTCTTCGAAACAGCTAAAGAACTCAACTGCAACAAGATAGCACTCGGACATCACAAAGATGACATAGCGCAGACAGCACTCCTAAACCTCTTCTTTCAAGGCAATTTTGACTCCATAGCACCGACTACTGTCATGAACAAATTTCCCATGACACTCATTAGACCGCTATGCCTAATCAACGAAAGAGATGTTGCCTTGTTAGCTCAATACCACAACTACCAAAGCCAACAAAAAGCGTGTCCATACGAACATGAAAGCATGAGGGACACCATCAAACATATTATTACAGAAATAGAACATGTCAGCCCTTACGTTAAAGAAAATATCTGGCATGCTCTTAACTATACAAAATTATCATAATGAACGGACTCTACACCATCCTACTACTTATCACCTCCAACATCTTCATGACTCTCGCGTGGTACGGACACCTCAAACTCCAATCTATCAATGTCATCACAGACCACACACCACTCATCCTCATCATTCTCTGCTCATGGCTTATGGCGCTGCCTGAATATATCTGCCAGGTCAATGGCAACAGAATAGGATTTATCGAAAACGGAGGACCGTACACCCTCATGCAACTCAAAATCATTCAAGAAGTTATATCAATCACCATCTTTACGCTATTTTCAGTGATTGTCTTCAAGGGGCAGAGTCTGCAGTGGAACCACCTCGCAGCATTCGGATGCCTAATAGCAGCTGTCTATTTCGTATTCCTGAAATAGAACTACTCCACTATCTCCAGACGAAAATAGCCTGCCAATTTAAAATGCAATTTGGCACCTACTATCTTGTGAGTCGCTATATCAACGTAAACTATGAGTGACTCTTTCTTTTCCAACAAATTACCAGGATCTACCAGCGGAGAGATACTATAGCATCTATATGTCTTTTTATTCATCTTGACATCCTCTATTCCATTGTATTTCACCTCTATCGGGAATTGCTCTTCTTCATGAAATACGTAGTATTTTGTGCGAGAACCTTTCTCGACATTGCTGTAATCAACATTCGCTACGTACATCAGCGCAGATACCATATCACGCAGCTTGGGAGCCGCATGCTCGGTACCTGATAGCGAACTGGTCACAGTGCCGGCACTGCGGTCAAAACTCAAGTCCTCACGCTTGGTGTATGTTTTGCCCTCATGTATATCACGATAAGCGCTCACTGGCAGAAACTGTTCATCATAGGTGCTTGAGAAAATATCATGAACACGAAACAAAGCGTCGGCTAGACCGCGAGTGCGACCATCAAGAGTGGTTGTGGTCAGCATTTTGCCATTCTCAACAGACTTCTTATGAGTGATAGTTGCCGTGGCACCTATTATAGCGCCATAACGGAAACGGTAGTTGTCAACAGTAGTCTGACATATTGCCACTCCCATAATGAGTAGTGACGAGAATATAAATAAAATACGTTTCATGATTTCAAAATATTAACGATTAATGAATAGTTATAAAAGACCTATTAAAAACCTATTACGTCTCTATTACCACATATTTCAAAACCCGTACCAAAATGCGGCTGTCCAACGAGTTTTGTTAGGCAGCCGCATAAAAATCGACATATAATCATTAGGCGATACAATAGGTATATCGCTTATCTGGCTTCGATAATAGTCAAGAAATCAGGCGCTTTAAGTGATGCACCACCTATCAGTCCACCATCGACATCAGGATTGGCGAATAACTCTGCGGCATTCTTGGCATTGCATGAACCTCCATAGAGTATCGTGGTGTCATCAGCCACTTGCTTGCCATATTTTTCTTCAATCAGAGAACGGATGTAGGCGTGCATCTGCTGAGCCTGCTCCGGGGTTGCTGTCAAACCTGTTCCAATTGCCCACACCGGCTCATAAGCCAATGTGATACTTGCCATTTGTTCTGCACTGAGGTTGAAAATTGACCCTTCAAGTTGAGCTTTTACAACAGCATTTTGCTTACCTGCTTCACGTTCTTCCTTGACTTCGCCAATGCAGAAGATTACCTTCAGCCCGTTTTCCAAGGCGAGGAGCACTTTCTCTTTGAGTATTTCATTGGTTTCATGGTAATAAGCACGGCGTTCTGAATGACCAAGTATGCAGTATTCCGCACCCGTTGACTTAACCATTTCAGCACTTACCTCACCGGTATATGCTCCTGACGCTTTGTCAGCACAGTTCTCTGCAGATAGTTTGATGACAGAGCCTTTTATGACTTGGGCTACTGTTGCAAGGTGAATGAAGGGAGTACCTATCACAACTTCGCATTTGGGAGTTTTGCCATCAAGGGCTGCCTTAAGTTCTTGTGCCAAAGCGACACCTTCTTGCAGGTTCTTATTCATTTTCCAATTACCTGCTACCATTGTTTTTCTCATAAAAAATTATTGTTTTATATCACGTAAGTTAAATTTATCCTTTACTATTCCGTCCTCAATGACTATAACTCCCGGGTTAGCGCGAACTATCGTCTTAAGCGTCACGGGATCGCAAGTCAACACATCTATACCTACATTCTGCATATATACAAAACGCTCAATATCAGATGCCGGAGAGCCGGTAACTATATACAGATGCTCATAACGGGACTTCAAAAGGTGAGCATGCTTGTTGAGTAATTTCACATTAGACTTTTTAAGGTCATACATAATAATCAATGCCACAGGCTCCTGCGAATTCAAAATATCATCTGTTATGTCTGTGTATTCGTCATCTGTCGTGACGAGTTGAAAATCATGTATCGGCGGTTCATAGCCCTTACTAATCAATTCTGAACGCTGATCAACAAAAGTCCATGTGCTGTCATTACGTGGATAATTATCGAGAGTAAACTCTTTTTGCTCACCATTTTTCTCATATATAAACGTTGTTTTATAGACACTTGCCGGAGCGTCATCCGGCACTTCCATACCCTCAATAATGTTAGTGCCAACTTTGTATGGGCGGAAATCGAACCACGGCAAGTGGCGTAAACAAACCACCGACATTGCAATGGACACTCCAACAAATAGGCATATCAGCACCCATTCCACGGCTTCAACAAATAAAGCTCTAACATGGTTATAATCGAGAAAAATCAGTGCAAGCAAAACACACAAGACGATATTTTTCCAGAATGTCTGCCAGTTGGTAAGTATCAACGCGTCACCGAAACATCCGCAATCACTCACAGGGTTGTATATCGCCAAATAGAGTGTTAGAGGCGTCATCACAAGCATAAAAATCAGCAAAAGCCATGGAGTGGCCTTGGGCTTGACATGAAAGAGCAACATAAGTCCAAGTACGAACTCAAACGTCACAAGAAGCATTGCCGCAGGGAATGCCAAAACATCAAGGTTGGCAAACACACCGCCAAAAGCATGCAGATAATCCTCTATCTTATACGTAGTGCCCAAAGGGTCTATGACTTTCACAAAACCTGAAAACACAAACACGGCACCGACTAACAGCCTTGCCGCAAGAGATATGTATTGTAACGCTCTATTTCTCATGTTCCGACATTTGTATCAACGCGAATATCGAATAATTGATAATGTCTTGATAATTACCTTCTACACCCTCGCTAACAGTTGTGACACCCTGATTATCCTCTATTTCCTTGATACGGCTTAATTTTGTTAAGATTATATCCGTGAAAGAACTGATGCGCATCTGACGCCAAGCCTCATCATAGTCGTGGTTTTTATTGCACATAAGAGCCTTCGTCTTTGAACGTTGCTCTTCATATAGCGACTCACACTTCTCAACACTGAAGTCTATGAAATCGGCAAAACCATACTCACACTGTATTAAGGCTATGAAACCATAATTCACCATAGCCTGAAAATCGCCTTTGAGATCCTCGCCAACAAGGTTTTCACCAGAAGTTTCTATCTTGCGAATTCGCCGAGCCTTTATAAAAATCTGGTCGGTAAGACTTGACGGACGCATCAAACGCCACGACGGACCATAGTCACGCAATTTAGAAATAAAAACGGACTTGCACTCTGAAGTAACAGCATCAAATTGAGCATTCGTATTCATGATAATTGTTTTTCAACGCAAAGTTACGCAATTTTATTAATAATAGAAATTTTTTTGCTAAATTTGCATGAAAATGAAGTAGTATAACCTAATTTTATGTAGCAAACAAACACATGGTACTTCCAATCTATACCTACGGGCAGTCGGTGCTCAGAAAACCCACCGAAGAAATCGATGCGTCATATCCTAACATCAAAGAGCTCATCAATGATATGTTCGAGACAAACCAGAAAGCTGACGGGTGCGGTCTTGCGGCACCACAAGTAGGGCTCTCTATCAGACTTTTTATCGTTGACGGAACACTTCTTGACAAGGATTATCCAGAATGCAAAGGCTTCAAAAAAGTTTTTATCAATCCGCAGATAATAGAAAAAAGCGAAGATACAACAAATTACGAGGAAGGTTGCTTAAGCCTACCAGGTATTAGTGAACGTGTAGTGAGACCAAAAACCATCACCATCAAATACCTCGACGAAGACTTTAACGAACATGTAGAGACTCTTACGGACTTCGCGGCGCGCATCGTGCAACATGAATACGACCACCTCGAAGGCCACGTATTCACTGATCGAATCTCTATGATAAGAAAACAACTTGTAAATGGCAAACTGAGAAAAATACAAGACAAAAAAGTTTCATGCAGATATAAAACTAAATAAATTATGGCATTCACAACAAAAGAACAACCGCAAAATAACGTAGGAGCGAGATACAACGCCATCACCACTGGCAGCAAAGTCGTTGGAACAATTCATGCCGATGACGACATACGCATTGACGGAACACTTGATGGTGACCTGTTTTGCAAAGGAAAACTCATAATCGGTCAGCAAGGATATGTCAAAGGCAACGTCAATTGCGTCAATGCAGAAGTATTCGGTACCCTTGAAGGGGAAGTAAATATTAACGACAGCCTATTGCTGCACTCTACAGCACACCTCATCGGAAATCTGAAAACAAAAACACTGACAATAGAACCCAGTGCAGTATTCAATGGAACATGCACGATGGGCAATAATGTGCCAGAAAAACAAGAAGAATAACGTATAACCCCATAAAACCTTATTACCATGGCAATAATACGCCCTTTTTGCGGTATTAGACCACCGAAAAACATCGTAAAAGAAGTCGCATCACGCCCCTACGACGTCCTAAACTCACAAGAGGCACGAGAAGAGGCAGCAGGAAATCCGAAAAGTTTATACCATATCATCAAACCGGAAATAGACTTTGCCCCGGGAACTGACGAACATGACCCTCGAGTATATGGCAAAGCACTTGAAAACTTCAAAATGTTTCAGCAAAAAGGTTGGCTCGTCAAAGACAAAAAGCCCTGCTACTATGTCTATGCCCAGACCATGAATGGACGCACACAATATGGACTGGTCGTATGCGCTTATGTTCCTGATTATATGGAAGGTCGTATAAAAAAACATGAGCTTACGCGAAAAGACAAGGAAGAAGACCGCATGAAGCACGTTCGCACATGCAACGCCAATATGGAACCGGTGTTTTTCGCATATCCGCACCGCGATGATATTGACGCAATTGTGGCTAATATTATTCAACAACCTGCTGAATATGACTTCGTGGCAGAGTTAGATGGTTTTCGCCATCAATTCTGGATTATTGACGATGACAATACTATAAATCGCATAACAGAGATTTTCTCGCACATACCGAGTATGTATATCGCCGATGGGCATCACCGCTCGGCGGCAGCAGCCCTCGTTGGGGACGAAAAACGCAAACAAAATCCAAACCATAAGGGTGATGAGGAATATAACTTCTTCATGGCAGTGTGCTTCCCCGATAATCAACTCAATATCATGGACTACAATCGCGTGGTGCGCGACCTCAATGGCATGAGTGATGAACAATTCCTTGAGGCATTAAAGCAACATTTCGATGTAGAAGTCAAAGGAAAAGAAATATACAAACCCAACAAACTGCATAATTTCAGTTTATACCTCGGAGGTATATGGTACTCGCTCACAGCTCATGCCAACACTTACGATGACAACGACCCAATAGGAGTTCTTGATGTAACAATATCATCGAACTACATACTGCGCGACCTGATCGGCATACAAGACCTCAGAACAGATAAGCGGATAGACTTTGTGGGCGGCATACGCGGACTCGAAGAACTCAAAAAACGCGTTGATAGCGGAGAAATGAAAATGGCGCTGGCATTATATCCTGTATCAATGAAACAACTAATAGATATCGCGGACTCCGGAAATATCATGCCTCCAAAAACAACATGGTTTGAGCCGAAACTACGTAGTGGATTAGTAATACATGAATTAGAATAGGAAGCATAAAGTAGATGTTTAGGGTAAATAATATCATAATAGTTCTCGTCATGGCTGTCGTGCTGACAAGTTGCGGCATCAACGCACGCATACGCAAAGCAGACATGAAATACGAAATCGGCGAATACTATGCCGCTGGAGAAATGTACAAGAGAATATATCCCAAGCTTAAAAGAAACGACAAACGTAAAGGAGAAATAGCGTTCAAACAAGCCGAATGCTATCGTATGCTTGGAAATCCAAGAACGGCAAATATTTATCAAAACGCCATTAGATATCATTACCCCGATTCTATCGCTTATTTGTGGCAGGGACAAGCATACCTGCGCGCCGGAAAATACGGTGAGGCTGCCAAGTCGTTACAAATTTACGTGAAAGGTCACCCCGATGATTCGCTGGGCTACTATTACCTTCGAGCTGCACAAAACGCTCCCGCATGGAGAAAAATATTCTCCAGATATCAGGTTAAGCCCGCAAATGATTTCAATGCCAAACGAACATCCAATTTCGCTCCGCAATATATCGGACAATCGACCGATGCGATGATGTTTACCTCTAACAGGCGCCCGAAAGGCTCAAAAGAGATACGCCCTAGCCAAATAACGGGAGTCATGACCAACAACATCTACTCTACCCGCACAAATGCACAAGGTAAGTGGGAAACACCGGAACTCACGGAAGTTATAAATGCCGAGGGTATGGAACAAGGTGTATGCTCATTTACGTCTGACGGAAAAAAAATGTACTTCAGCAGAGCTTTCGCCGCCGACACCACGGATATAGGAGCTCAAATATACGTTTCAGAACGAGGAGGCGGAGAATGGACCGAACCACAACAAATTATTCTTTTCAAAGACTCAACGATTTCTGTTGCGCACCCTGCAATATCGCATGACGGACAAACATTAATATTCGTCAGTGACGCACCGGACGGCTTTGGAGGCAAGGACTTATGGATAGCACATCAAGTTGATGACGGATGGGTGGTAGATAATATGGGAGCTGACATCAACACAACCGCTGACGAAATGTTTCCTACCATACGTGCTGACGGACAATTATACTACTCCAGCAACGGACTGCCGGGATTTGGAGGCTTGGATTTATTCAATGCCACCTATAACGTTGAAACACAGCAATGGGATGTACTCAATATGGGCTATCCTTTTAACACCGAAGGCGACGATTTTGGCATCACCTTTGCCGCAGACGGAGAACACGGCTTTTTCTCAAGTAATAGAGGTCAACGTAAAGGCTACGACCTCATATACTCATTTGAACTTCCGGAATTAAGATATGTCATTGAGGGCAAAGTCACTGACACTAACAACGAAATAATCAGCGATGGTACAATACGTATAGTAGGTACCGACGGACTCAATGCCAAGGTGCAACTCAAGAAAGATGGCACTTATAAGGTACGGCTAAACCCCGAAGCAAACTATGTAATGCTGTGTACATCACGCGGCTACCTGAATCAAAAAAGCAATGTAAGCACACAAGGTGAAAGGGACTCAAAAACATACACACAGGACTTCCACTTGGCCACTATTTCAAAGCCGGTGACAATGGACAATATCTTCTACGAATTCGGGAAATGGGAGCTAACCCCACAATCTGAAGCAGGACTGCAAAGCCTTGTCAAACTTCTTAACGACAACCCTAATATCACCATCGAACTCAGTGCACATACTGATATGGTCGGTAATGACGTAGCAAACAAAACACTTTCGGAAAAACGTGCCCAATCTGTTGTGGACTACCTCATTAGGAATGGAATTGAAAAGGAACGGCTAACACCTGTCGGTTATGGTAAGGATAAACCGGTTGTAGTTGATGCAACACTAAACAAAAAATATAAATTCCTACCAATAGGCCAGGCGCTTGATCCTGATTTTATCACCACACTCAAAAATGACGAACAAGAAATTGCAAACCAAATAAATCGTCGCACAGAATTCAAAGTGATATCGACCACTTATAAGTTGTATTAGGAACAATGAAACAATATCTCGACTTAATGCGCCATGTACTTGACAATGGTGTAATAAAAAGTGATAGAACAGGAACCGGCACCAAATCGGTATTTGGGTATCAAATGAGATTTAATCTTGCTGATGGTTTTCCGCTACTGACAACTAAAAAGCTGCATCTGAAAAGCATTATTTACGAATTGCTCTGGTTTCTCAAAGGCGACACAAACATCCGCTACCTCAACGAGCACGGTGTTACCATTTGGGACGAATGGGCAGACCCTGAAGGTGATTTAGGACATATCTATGGTTATCAGTGGCGTAGCTGGCCATCATCTGACGGCTGTGCGATAGACCAGATACAGCAAGCTGTGGATACCATTCGCAACAACCCCGACTCAAGAAGAATAATCGTAAGCGCATGGAACGTGGCAGACATAGATAACATGAAGTTGCCGCCATGTCATGCACTTTTTCAGTTCTACGTAGCTAACGGCAAAATAAGTCTGCAACTTTACCAACGCAGTGCCGACATTTTCCTCGGAGTACCATTCAACATAGCCTCCTATGCACTACTACTAATGATGGTAGCGCAAGTTACCGGATACCAACCTGGAGAATTTATCCATACCCTTGGCGATGCGCACATATACCTCAATCACATTGAACAGGCAAAATTGCAACTTACCCGAGAACCTCGCCAACTGCCGAAAATGAATATCAATAGTGAAGTCAAAGATATATTCGGCTTTAAATACGAAGATTTTCACCTCACCGACTATGACCCTCATCCGCATATAAAGGCGCAAGTAGCAGTATAAAGATGTCTCAAATGAAATGTAATATAATTGTCGCTATAGACTCCGCAGGAGCTATCGGCAAGGACAACGCATTGCTGTGTCACCTACCCGCTGACCTCAAACATTTCAAAGAATTAACTATGGGATATCCTGTAGTTATGGGACGCAAAACGTGGGAAAGTCTGCCTAAAAAACCATTACCGGGCAGAACCAATTATGTGATAACATCTTCAAACACAATAGACCAAGCAATAGTAATACATGATGTCAGAGATGTGTTGAACATGATAGACCGGGAATTTTTCGTGATAGGAGGTGCCAGTGTTTACCAACAATTTCTGCCTTACGCACACAAGTTATACATCACTCGCATACATCATACATTCAAGTATGCTGACGTATTTTTCCCTCATATAGACAGCATCGATTGGACTCCAATAACCCGTGAATATCACCCGTCTGACGAGCGACACCCATACCCATTTACATTTGAAACGCTCATTCGCAACAACTTGTAATTAACAATACTCATAAATACTAAATATTACGGTGCTCACAGATTTTCTGCCAACAACACTCAAAGAGGTTCAACTTCGGGGCTGGGACAGTCTCGATGTTATTCTTTTTAGTGCAGACGCATATATTGATCACCCTTCATTTGGAGCTGCCGTTATCGGCAGGACACTCGAAAAAGCCGGTTATAGAGTGGCTATAGTGCCTCAGCCCAACTGGCGTGATGACCTACGCGATTTCAAGAAATTGGGAAAACCACGTCTTTTTTTCGCTATATCCGGTGGTGCAATGGACAGTATGGTCAACCACTATACGGCAAACAGGCGCAGACGCTCAAACGATGCATATACCCCAGACGGAAGAGCTGATATGAGACCTGATAGATGCGTGATAACATACAGTAGAATTCTCAAAAAATTATATCCTGAGGTTCCGGTAGTAATAGGTGGTATAGAAGCATCTCTGAGGCGTTTTACGCATTACGACTACTGGGACGACAAACTCATGCCGTCAATACTCATTGATAGCCAAGCAGATTGGCTACAATACGGAATGGGAGAAATTTCTACAATAGCTCTTGCTAATGCCTATGACAAAGATATGCCTATAGAGCAGATTCGCGAAATACCGCAAATAGCCTTTGTTGAGGAGATGCAAGACACAAGAAACGAGACACAAAGCCAAGAGATTATATGGCTTCATAGTCATGAACAATGCTTGAATGACAAACGCTGCCAAGCCGAAAATTTCAAAACTATAGAAATCGCCAGCAATCACGATAATTGTCCTATTCTCATACAGCCGACAGGTAAAAAACTCGTCATCGCCAATCCACCCTACCCTCCACTCACAACAGAGCAACTTGACGCAATCTACGACTTGCCTTTCCAACGACTTCCACACCCAAAATACAAAGGTAAGACAATACCTGCATACGAGATGATTAAATTCTCTGTATGTCTGCATAGAGGCTGCTTTGGAGGCTGTGCTTTCTGTACTATATCAGCGCATCAAGGCCGACGCATAGTATCACGCAGCAAAGAATCAATCATGAGCGAAGTAGAACGGATTGCCATGCTACCGGATTTCAAGGGATATATATCAGACCTCGGGGGACCATCAGCAAATATGTATCGCATGGAAGGCAAGAACAAAGAAATATGCCGTAAGTGCCGAAGACCATCATGCGCCAGTCCTAAAGTATGCAAAAACATGAATGTCGATCACAGACCGCTGACAGATATATACCGTAGCGTGAACTCCATGCCTTGCATCAAAAAAGCATTTATTGGTAGCGGAGTGCGCTACGACCTCATATTGCACCATAACGATGACAACAAACTTAATATCGCTTCACAAGAATATGCCGAAGAACTCATAGCTCATCATGTAAGTGGCAGACTTAAAGTAGCACCTGAGCATACTGAAGATAACGTACTTAATGTTATGAGGAAACCGCCGTTTTCACTATTTGAACAATTCGTTGAACTTTTTCAAGCAATATGTGAAAAATACGGTTTAAATCAGCAAATAATACCCTACTTCATCAGTAGTCACCCGGGGTGCGGACCACAAGACATGGCACTGTTGGCAATCAAAACAAAACAACTGAACTTTCAACTTGAACAAGTTCAGGATTTCACCCCAACACCCATGACGCTTGCCACGGAAATGTACTATACAGGAATTGACCCATACACTATGAAACCTATCTATGTGGCGAAAAACAAAAATGACAAGCTGGAACAGAGGCAATTTTTCTTTTGGTATAAGCCGGAAGAAAGAAAAAAAATTGAACAAACATTAAGACGAATTGGTCACCCTGAATTGATTAGCAAATTATTGGACATGAAAAGAAAAACAAGACCTCACAATCATGAAAATTAAACACTATTCACCATATATGGCATTAATGATAAACATCGCAATAATGTATGTCATTTATGCCCTATGCCGAATCGAATTTATCCTTGTCAACTACGATCCCCTTATGCCGGCATTGCTACAAAATAGTTGGTATGACATCATTGTCGGCTCACTGCGGTTCGACACTGCCGGATTATTTTATATCAATGCCGCCTACATTCTGATAATGCTCTTGCCTCTGAAAATCAGAGAACATAAGACATATCAAACTATTGCAAAATGTATTTTTCTCATTACTAACTCAATAGGCATTATCGCCAACTTGGCTGATTCTCTCTATTTCCCTTTTACAGGCAGACGTACAACATTCAGCGTGGTAAGCGAATTTGCCAATGAAAACAACCTCGGCTCTGTATTCGCAAACTCCATTCTACAATACTGGTACGTTGTTCTATTCGGAATAGCAATAATAGCCATTGTTTACATACTTTATGCGGAACCTGCCCATTACAAAAATGATGGAATTAAATTCGCCGGTATTAAATACTACCTACTACATACCATCATATTAGTTGCTGCAACAGCCATAGTGATTATCGGAATTCGAGGTGGAGCTACCAAAGCCACCAGACCCATTACTATCAGCAATGCCAATCAATATGTCAATAACCCCAAAGAAGCCGCAGTAATTCTTAACACACCATTCAGCTTCATACGTACAATATCGCAGCAAGCATTTCCGGATGTTCAATACATGCCAGATGAGAAGGCACAAACATTATACACACCTGTCCACCAAGGTTCGAAAGGTAATTTCATAAATAAGAATGTCGTGATACTTATCGTTGAGAGCTTTGGCAGAGAATATTTCGGAAGCCTCAATAAGCACCTTGACAACGGCTCTTATAAGGGTTATACCCCTTTTATGGATTCACTCGTCAGTCAAAGTCTTACGTTCGACTACACGTTCTGTAATGGACGAAAATCTATCGATGGAATGCCTTCAATATTGAGTAGCATACCAATGTTTGTAGAACCTTTTTTCCTCACCGCGGCAAGCATGAACAATGTAGGAGGCATAGCCCACGAACTTGGACTAATGGGCTATCACAGCGCTTTCTTCCATGGAGCACAGAATGGTTCAATGGGTTTTCAGGCATTTGCCAGAGCTACAGGGTTCAAAGAATATTACGGACGCAGTGAATATGACGCCGATCCGAACACTAATGCTGATAAAGACTTCGATGGAACATGGGCGATATGGGACGAACCATTCCTACAATACTACGCAAAAAAAATGAGTGGTTTCAAACAACCTTTCATAACAAGCGTATTCACAGCAAGCAGTCATCACCCTTTCGTAGTACCTGAACAATACAAAGATAGTTTTGACAAGGGAACTTGCGAAATACATCAATGCATAGGCTACACCGACCATGCGTTGCGGAGTTTCTTTGCTACAGCCAAACAGCAGCCATGGTACTACAACACGATTTTCGTTATGACATCGGACCACACTAACCAATCTTCGCACCCTGAATACACCACCGACCTTGGCTATTACTGCTCGCCTATATTATTTTTCGACCCGTCAGGTGAAATGCCTCGTGGTATCAGGCATACTATAGCTCAACAGATAGATATCATGCCGTCGTTACTCGGATGGCTTAACTACCCTAACGACTACATAGCATTCGGTAAAGACCTATTCCACACACCTGACAGCGCATCTTGGGCGGTGAACTATAACTCAGGTATTTATCAATACGTAACACCGGACCTAAAACTACTTCAATTTGACGGGCAGAACATCAAAGCAGTTTATGACATACAAAACGATTGGATGCTTACACGTAACATCAAAGACAGTATAGATATCAGTCATTCCGTGGAAACTCTGAAATCTATAATACAGCAATATATGTACAGAATGAATAATAACCAAATCAGGCTATGAAAATATTGATATACATCTTATCCCTCATACCACTCAAAGTGGGTTATCTGATAACTGACATTATTATCTTTCCTTTGCTCTATCATCTCATTGGTTATCGCAAGAAGTTGGTGCGCAAAAATTTACGTGAGAGTTTTCCTGAAAAGTCAGAACAGGAACTACGTGACATAGAACGTGGGTTCTATCATTTCCTATGCGATTATTTTGTAGAAACGATACACTTAGCAAGCATGAGTCGTGATGAAATGCTCATGCGAATGCGGTTTGAAGGTTTGGAAGCCATTGACCATAGCATTGCCCAAGGACGTTCTGTTGCAGTTTATCTCGGACACTATTGTAATTGGGAGTGGATGTCATCATACCCCATGAGCCTTGCCAAAGATAACAATGCCGACTGTCTGCAAATATATCACCCACTGCAAAATGCCGCAGCAGACGAGTGGTTTCTTGGCATTAGACAACGTTTTGGAGCAAAATGTGTGAAAATGGCGGAAACACTGAGGTATCTCGTAAAAGCAAAAAAAGATAACAAACCGACAATAACAGGTTTTATAGCTGATCAAGTGCCAATTTGGGAATCAATACACCATTGGATGCCTTTCCTTAATCACGAAGAGACACCTGTGCTCACCGGAGCCGAAAAAATTGCGAAAAAACTTGACATGAACGTTTACTACCTCGACTGCGAGCGTATCAAACGCGGATATTATAAATGTACTTTGAGGCTCATCACGCAATCACCTCAAGACTATAACGACTTTGATATTACCGAAAAGTACTTCTCATTAATGGAAGCCACGATAAGACGCCAACCGCAATTTTGGCTATGGAGCCACAACAGATGGAAACGCACTAAAGAGGAATACGCAAAGCGTTTCGACATCAATACCGGCAAGAAAAAGTCGCACCCGGATTTATAGTCTCGCTCACCATGTTATCTGCTAAGCCATGGTTTCGGGTCTATCACGGTACGGTCTTTCCACAATTGGAAATATAGTTCCGTCTTATTGTCATTTTCGGGGTCTGAATATATCGTTCCGATTTTTTGCTTTGCTGTCACTTTGTCGCCAACTTTTACATTGATAGTCGTCAAATTGGCATACACTGTACGATAATTACCATGCTTAACAATTACGGCATTATTACTGCCAGGAATTGCAAAGCATTGAGTCACTTCGCCTTGAAACACAGCCCTTGCTGACGACCCTTTTGTGGTTTGCAGGTACAGCCCCTTGTTGTTGATAGTAACATGCTCCAACTGCGGATGAGGCTGTACACCAAAACTGCCACTCACAAACCCTTTCTCCACAGGCCAAGGCAAACGACCTTTGTTTGCCTCAAAATTCCCCGCTACGAGTCGCTCCTCTTTGGTCAGCGTGGAAGCTGCATCAACGGTTCCACTGGTTTTATCAGCCGGTTTGGTAGTACCTGTTTTTCCTTCTTTTTTCTTCTTGGCTTCTTCGGCTTTGCGTATTTCTTCGGCTATGAGCTTTTCTATCTTGCTATTGAGTTCATTGGCTTTCTTTTGCTGCTGCTTTTGCTGAGCACGCAAGGTCTTCTCCTTCGACTTCAGTTGAGTGAGCATCTGCGATTGCTTACGCTTATCATTAGTCAGGTTTTCACGTTCCTTGACGTTGAGATTCTTGATTTCCTCTTTCTGCTCACGATCAGCTAATAACTGATTACTTTGCCGCTCTATTTCTGTTTGCAAACTCAATATCTTCTCACCTTGCGCTTGACGATATTTGCTGAATTCTGTCAAATAACGCAAACGTCTCAAGGCTTGCGAAAAATCATCTGCACTAAGCAAAAATGTCAACCAATTGGCATTCATTTGCTCAATATGTGTACGACGCACCATAACGGCATATTCGTTCTTAACTCTCTGTAATTCCTCCTCAAGGAGCCTCTTTGCTTCTGTCAGAGAATCAACCTCATTATCTATAGCCTTAATTTCCAGTCCTATGTTGTCAATCAAAGCCTCACGCTCTTTAATGCTTTGGTTTATAATACGCAATTTATTGGTTGTTGCCGTCTCACTTTTTTTGGTTTCCTTGAGCATCTGCGTAGTTGTTTCAAGTTGCTTAAGAGTATTTTTGCGCTGACGCTCAAGCTCTTTGCGACTTTGAGAAAACAAAACCATTGGCAATAATAACAGACTTAATATTAATATTCTAACGGATTTCATCATTAAAAAGTTTTGTTAAAGCAGATTTGTTATTCGAACCATGCTGTATTTTGAAGTATTTATAGTCTTAAAAGTTCCACTCTGAAGTAACGTAATCTTATTGATAGTCAGAGTAGCGCTCATCGCTTTTTCACCTGATACTTCTATTGTCACATTCTTAGGAATCAACACACCACTATCAGTTTTTCCCCATTTCTCATAGAAGATAGTCACTGACATTCTTTCTGTGGAAAGAATAGCCTGCGATGGAGGAAAATCGCGCGTCATCCTAAACGGCGATGATACCCTGCCTGTCAGCACATCAGCAACTTGAGTGGGACATACGCTACCAAGACTCTTAATCAAAGAGAAAACAGAATTATCATCGCGCAACTCAGCAAGCGTTGACTCGGCATAAAGTTTCTGTAACTTGTTATATGCAGTGATTTTATTGTCTGTCACCACAAGATACGCAGCTTCCAAGCCGAAAGGAACAACAGAAATTGTCAGTATGCTATCCCTGACATACTGTACCTGAACAGGAAGATTAATCGTCTCGCCACCTGTTATCAAAGTCATTGTCGCGCTGCTTATCCTAAAACGTTCAACAAGCCCTAAACCATCACTTTTGAGATTCGGCTTGTTTATTGTCGTTTGCTTCTGACGATGCTTACATCCGGAAAGCAAGAGCATTAGCGAGCAAGCCAATAATATCAATAGACGTTTATTCATGATTTACTTCATTTTGTTTCTTGACTTTTTCTATCAACTTGAGTAACTCGCCATCTTTACTCGCTTGGTATATTTGTTCCGCATGTTCTATATATACTGTTTCACCCTCCATGTCAAGGTCTTTCAGCGAAAGCAGCTTTTTCATATAAAACGTTGCCAATGTTGCGCTTCCTTGATTATACAGTATCCATGCGTAAGTGTCAAGATATGCTGCATTATCTGATTGCAATTCCACGGCTTTGGCACTCATACGTTCTGCACGACGCAAGTCACCATCACGCTGACGGAGCGAGAGAGTATAGGCATAGTTATTAAGAATCAGGGCGTTATTTGGAGATATTTTAACAGCCAGTTCATAGACGTCAATGGCTTCGTCATACAGATGTAACTTACCATATAAGTCACCTTTCATAATATAAAGATTTGCCAGTGAATTATAATTGCCAAAACGCCGTGCGGCATTAATGCAAAAATCAATATCTTCCTTACAATGTTCATAGTCATTTTGGCGGTAGTACCACAACATACGCTCCGTTATGAAGTCATACCTGTCAAGGCTATCAACATTTTGCAACGCATTTTCAAGTATAGCAAATCTTTCGTTCTCATCGTCTGTCATGGTGTACAACGCTCCCCATGCTTTGGCATTTTTAGGATTGATATCCAGCATATCTTTCACAGCCTGATAGGCATCCTGCTTACGCTGCATTGATTGATACAAACTATATTGCGAAGCTATGATTATTTCCTCGTATGGAAACTGGCTTCGCAAAGACATAAGCAACGAGTCAAACTGTGCCAAATTGGCTTGTGAGTGAGTCATCTTTTCTGACAACTCCGATAGAATCTCCAGTTTTACATTTAGCTCAAGATTAGGATTATTGATTGCCTCGTATAGGCATTTACGCCCCATCTCCAGATCACCTTTCTCCTGATAATACTGAGCTAAAGATATATATACATAAGGATTTTTAGGATATTGAGCCAGCACCTCCATAAAGGTCTTATAGGCCTCATCAAGTTTTTTCTGACGCAGGTATATATCGCCAAGTAGTACCTTGTAGCTATCTTCGTCAGGATTGTCATTAATCAGTTGATTTATTGTCTGTACCACCTTTTTCTTTTTGCCCATTTCATAGTATATCTGCGCCTTGGCTTTGGTCACTGCAGGAGTCACACCTTCTATACGCTCATACTGCTCATAGGCTTTCAAGGCCTTCTTGTTATGATTAGGTACTGATGTTCCTAACTGATAACAATATGCCAACATATACCATGCTTCGGCATTGTCGGGATGGCATGCGGTTGTCTTTTCCATGATGTCAATCAAAAAACTTGGCTCTGCCTTATCAGCCATCAATTCTATAACATGTTTAGCATAATCAAAATTCGTTGAATCCTGTGTATATGCGGTGTACCATGCCAACATAGCACCATATTGGTAATTTATCCGCTCAAAAACAGAACCTTCAAGAGCATATATGCCAGCCTGATTGTCATCGTGATTCTTAAGGAACTCAAGTAACATCAAAGCCTCATCATAATTGCCTTTTTCCACTTCATCAACAGCTTTGTAGAACAATGACTTCTGCCAAGCATCCATTTCAGATTCTTTTTGCTGAAGTTCAGATTGAGCAACATCGGGGGCTTGCGCTCTTTTTGCACCAAACATTATAGTCGCTGAACTAGCAACAAAACACAACAATATGCAATATAGTATTTTTCTCATTTCATGTTGGATATTACTTTAAGTCCTTGCTTTACAATGCTGACTGACACTTGGGCAGGTTCTATGTTATCTTCTCCGTCAAAATGGAATGGTCCATCACTATCGCGCGTTACGATAAGTTTTTCTGCTCGCAATGTTGTCATAAACAAATCCTTATCCATTCTATGCGTAAACATATTGAACACTGCCATTGGTATCTCATAAATAGGCATTTTGCTCATTATGCATACATCCAGCATACCATCAGTAAGGTCAGCATGAGGTGCCACATAAGCGTTATTACCCCACTGCCCTGCATTGGCTACCGTTACGAAGAAGGCGTGAGTATCAATGTCTATTTTGTCCCCCTTAAGAACAACGTGCTGTGGTTTATATGTGGCATAGGCGGGTAACATGGTTTTGATATATGTCATCAGACCACGGCTATGCTGCATGGCGAAGCGGTGACTTATTTCTGCGTCAAAACCTGTGCCACAAGTACAGAAGAAAGGTTTACCATTCATCACACCATAGTCTATGAAACACGTCGGAGCGGCATTAATAAGATTGATGGCTTTCTCAACATTCATCGGAACTCCCAATGTCCTTGCAAGTCCATTGCCTGAACCTATCGGCAAAATTCCTAATGCCGTGCCTGAATCCCTCACACCACTCGCAACTTCGTTAACAGTGCCGTCACCTCCAACAGCAACAACAATATCATAGCAATCCGACACCGCATTGCAAGCCAGACGTTTACCGTCACCTTTACACGATGTTAAAGCTATATCCGCTAAATATATGGATTTATCTATAGCATTATGTATTAAATCCGGCAACGATTTCTTACTCCTCGTGCCACTTATGGGATTTATGATGAACAATATCTTCTTCATGACATACAAAGTTACGATTTTTCGCTTGAACGACAATTGCATACAAAGAAAAAATCTTGCGCAATCAGATGATTACTCAAGATTTTTTCTTTGTGGAGCTGGAGGGAGTCGAACCCTCGTCCAAACACGGAATAAACGTGCTTTCTACATGCTTATCTTCGCCTTGATTTTCGTGCGCCGGCAAGACCGAAGCCACCAACCTGCGCCTTATCCCTTTTAGGATTCGCCTCCACATCAGGGCCTGCGAGGGCTATCTCCGATATTCCTGCACCTCCGGTTCCAAAAGCCTCAGAGAAACGGCATTGGGGAGATGACTCGTTTCAGCACCTTGTGCTAAAATAAAGCTAACCTACTGTACTTCGGTTTAAGCAGCGAGTGCATAGTTGTTGTTGCCAGTTAAATTTAGTGAAATCCGGGATTTACGAGCCGTGATAACATCGCTCGACATGCTTACACGCCCACTCTACATGCTGTCAAAACCAAACAGCCCCATGGGCTTTTCGCAACTGCAAAGGTACAACATTTTTATGATTTGACAATCAATTTATAATAACTATTTTATGAAAAAAATGCTAAATATAGAATACAACTATATGTAAACACTTGATCCCAATAATGATTTGCTCTTTAGGGAATAAGTATTCCTGACGTTCTGAGGTACTCCGTCTCATATATTTTCATTTGCGTCAGTGCTTCTATTTGGTTACTACGTGCCTGTTGCCACTGACTTTGAGCGTCAAGCATATCTGTAAGTGGTATCAGGTGATGTTCATAACGCAGTGTCATATTTTTTAGGTTTTGAGCAGCCTGTCGTTCAGCTATGTCAGCGGCTTGAGTCATCTGCTTGACTGCCATAAGGTTCTGACGTGCCTGCTGTTGTTCAAGACTGAGTAAACGGCTATTGCGTTCTAGGTCCAATCTGGCATTCTCCTCATCAAGTTTTGCTTTGCGGATTTTCTGGAAGTTAACGCCCCAATCCAATATAGGCACTTTGAGAACTATCGCTGCCATGGGTATATTGGCCTTCATCTCTTGTGTGAATGGCATTACATAACCACCCATACCATCGGGAAGAGCCATACCGCCAAGATCAGAAGGCACAGACGTCATGCCCTTGAATTTTATGTTGCCATACCATGTGTAGCCACCTGTGAGAGCCAATGTCGGTAGATATTCAGCCACTTCAAGAAGTTTTTGCTGATGTTTGACTTCTATGTTCTTTTGCAGCAGGGTGTATTCGGGTCTTGCACTGATGTCATCGGACAAGTTAGCCTCTATGGCGGGCGTTATTATCGTGTCTGCCGGCAGAGCTTGAGCCGGCAATTCCACTCCCATTTCATTGGCGAGGGCTAAACGACATAGTATTTCTCCGTTCACAGCTTTCTGCATCTGATAAATCAACTCACATCGCTTGGCATCGATGCGTAGCAAATCATGCTCCGTAGCCATATCAACGCGCACGGTGGTTTCTATCATAGCATAAATACTATCCATTTGAGCCTTATAGACCTCTAACAATTTGACCTTTTCGCGTACTGCCACCCATGTCCAATAGGCATTGTCAACATCCGCGATAACCTGCATACGAACTTGTCGCAATTGTTCTTCGGAGCAGGCAACTCCTAATTTAGCGAGTTTATTGGCAGCTATTATTTTACCACCTGTATAGATGGGTTGCGTGAGCGTAAAACCGGCAAGATAAGCCCCCTTCATCTGCAGGGTATTGCCCATTATTTCTTGGTCACCGACGAACATCGCTCCAACGGAAGCGTCAACAGTTGGCAAGGCGGCACGAAAGGCGGCACGGCGGTCATAAATAGATTTTTGACGCTCGTTTTGAGACTTGCGCAGCAGTTCGTTATGCTCCAAAGCAACATTTCGGGCAGTAGCAATAGTGAGATTTTGAAGACTGTCCTGAGCGAAAAAATATACAGAAATTGTGACAAATATAATGATGGTGCGAAATCTCATATTATTGACGGGTGTTAGGTGTTTTAGTGACTTTAAAGAATGCCGCATAGAAAATCGGCAGCAAAATCAGCGTGATAATCGTACCAATGGTAAGTCCTGACATAATAGTTATCGCCATTGAGCCATACATGGGATCTCCCAAGAGAGGTGCCATACCGAGGATTGTCGTGAGCGAAGCCAATAGCACCGGGCGCACGCGAGATACCGTAGCTTCCTGAATGGCATCGTAGGCACTGTAACGTTCAACCTTATACAAACGGTTTATCTCATCAATGAGTACTATGCCATTCTTAACCATCATACCCATAAGTCCCATCATACCCAACACAGCCATGAAAGTAAATGGTTGGCGGAATATTAGTAATGCCGGAACAATGCCACACAACGCAAATGGCAAACATATCAATACACAACCTACTTCTTTCCAATTGTTGAAAAGTAACAAAAGTATGAGAATAATGATGGCTAATGTCAGTGGTATGAAGCTAAAGATATTGGCAAGAGCTTGCGACTCAAGCTTACCCTCACCTGCCCACGTTAGGGTGTAACCTTCGGGAAGCGGGATGGCTTCGATATCTTTCTTGATACTGCGCATTACTTTTGCCGGAGTGCCATGAAACAGGTTAGGATTGGGATCGCATTGTGCCTCAATAGTTCGTTGGCCATTAAGACGATATATGTAGTCTTCATCCCATGACAGACCTATGCCGCTAGTGATATTGCTCAATGCCGTGGTGCGGAAAAGTCTGTTGCGCAACTCATCAATCTTTGTAGAGCCTGTCGCCAATCCGGCAACTTCATCGCCGTCAATATTGACGTTGACAGTGCTCCAAACAGGTATATCGTTCAGGTCTGTTATGCGGCTGCCATCGGAATTGCGAACCATCATATTGATAACGACCATTTTATCATTATCGTTAATCACTCCAATTGGCATACCATCAGTAGCTGCCAATAGAGCGTTTGCTACGTCTTCGCGGTTAATACCGGCTCGGAGTCCATCAGCCTGCACGTAATCTGCAACAAGTGCTTTGCTACGAGAATGCCAGTTATTGCCCACCGAATACCGGTCAACATATTCACATTGACGCATGATAGATTCCGCTTGAGCACTCAAAGAACGCAACACTTCAGGGTCAGGACCGTGAAAAGTCGCCTCTACAGTATGTGAAGTACTGATGGAAAAATTATACTGACGGAAACGAATATAAGCATCAGGGTATTGGGCGCGAAGATGTTCCTTTAGGCGTGGAATTACCTTGTTCACAGTTTTGAAATCCTTGCAATCAACCATCAACTCCCCATAACTCTCACCGCCATTAGTCATCGGACGTACAAGGCAATAATGCGCTGGCGCTGAACCCATACTTGAGAATACATTAACTACATCATCGTCTTTTTCCAACATTGCCGAAATCTCCAACAAATCATGACGAACACGGTCTGCGCCGGTCTGTGATGGCAACTGATATTCTATGATAAATTGATTGTAATCGAAATTAGGGAAAAACATATTTTTGACATACAGCATACCAAATGCGCATATAGCCAAAAGCACCACTGCGCAGGATATTGTCAACGCTTTATGACTGATTAATACTGTATTCATTTTTCTCACGAAGCGGTGCATGGGAGTATTGAGCAAATCCTTACCCGCTGTCGATTCATGTCTGCCAACTCGCAGCGGAAGCCAAACAGCAGCGCTTATAGGTACCTGAACCAGGGCCAGAACCCAACTCATCAACAAGCTTACGCAAAGCACTAAAAACATATCACGGCAATACTCTCCGGCACTATCAGGAGACAAGTAAACAGCAATAAATGTTGAAACCGCAATCACTGTGGCGGCCAAGAGAGGAAGAGCAGTATTATTACCTATACGGTAGAGATATTTCTTAGGAGCCATACCATGCTGACGGTCAACCAATATTCCATCCATGATTACGATGGAATTATCTACGAGCATACCCATTGCAACTATGAAGGCTCCGAGTGATATGCGCTGCAAAGTGGTGCCCATGGCAAGCAAAATGGGAAACGACACTGCAATAGTCAATGCCAAACCACCACCAATGATCAAACCACTGCGAATACCATACGAAAATATCAATACTATTATCACTATCAACACCGACTCTACCAAGTTGAGCATGAATGAATTAATAGCCGACGTAACCTTATCAGGCTGAAAAAATACTTTCTTGGTATTCATACCCGCTGGCAGACGTTTGAGCACCTCTGCCAATTTTTTATCCACGGCACGCCCCACGGCAGGTATGATGGCATCGGATTCTGAAGACACGCAAATCGCCAAAGCAGGCTGCGTACCCACGAAGAAACCATTCTGCTGTGGCTCGGCATAAGTGCGCTCAACTTCAACAACATCACCTACTCTGACCATGCTGCCATCAGCTGTTTTGATTAGTAGATTAGCGATATCATTCTCATCACGCAAAGCACTGTTGACTTGCAACTGCAGTCGGTCGCTGCCATCGGCATACTTACCGGCATTGACTGTTTTACCGGCATTTTGCAACGCCATCATCAATTGCACAGGTACCATGCCGTTACTCGCAAGGCGTTCCTTATTAATACGCAAATTAATAACCTCCGGACGTCCACCAACTACATTGACACGTTTTACACCTTCCACGGTCATCAACTCACGCTGAATGAGTTTTGCATAACGTTCCAACTCTTTGAAGTCGTAACCAGGACCTGTTAAGGCATAAAAAATACCATACACATCCATCATATCGTCAATCACAACAGGAGCATAACACCCTGACGGCAAACGAGTCGCTATATCGTTTACCTTACGACGCAATAAATCAAAATGTTGTTCAAGTTCCTCATTAAGAACCGTCATTTTGAACTCTACGGTAATTAGAGCCATACCGCTTTGGCATTCTGTGCGTATCTCGAATACTGACGGCAACGTCTTCAGTTGCTCCTCAAGAACTTGTGCTACTTCAAGTTCAATCTCATGCGCTGACGCACCGGGATACACGGCAACAACCATAGCTTGCTTGGCGCATATAGCCGGGTCCTCAAGTTTGGGCATGACGATGAAAGAATAAACACCTATCAGCACAAACACGGCAACAAGACTCCAAAAGAGCGTCGGACGACGCATAAAAAATTCTGTTATGACTTGGGGCTTCATCAAATAAGTCCTCCTACATTACGTTCCGAAGCCTTGTCTATAACAATCACTTTCTCGCCTTCAGTAAGACATTCAACACCGGCTTTCACTACTCTATCATCCCCACTCACACCACTCACTACAGCATTTCCATGCTCGTCTATATGCTGGTACTTGACCTCGCGAGCACTAACCACACTATCAGAGCCTAACACCCAAACGCACGATACACCATGGTTGTCAAACAATGCGTGCAAAGGCACCGCATATAGTTCTCCGACACCACTATCACCATTAATACCGATTCGTACTTCCACATTCATGCCGGCACATAACTGCTTTGGAGCAGGAGCTTTAACCAATAAACGAGTACTATAGAGTTGATTAGCGTCAGCTTTGGGAGATATCGATAACAGCGACAACGGAAATACCAGATTCTCGCCGGGCAACGACACGCAGCCCTCTATTGCTCCAAAATCTTGTTGTTGTGCTAATAGTTGATTGGGAATCATGAGTTCGACCTCAAAGTGCTTTGTGTCAAGTAGCGAGAATACAGGAGTCCCTGCATCTACCATCTCTGTTTTCTCAAAATTCACTTTCTGAATATAGCCATCGCAGGGAGCGTACAGGCGGGTATATGCTACCTTATTCTTATTAGCCTGAAGCTGCACCGCTAACTGTTTCAAGCCCGTTTCCGCCTTCTCAAAATCATTACCGGAAATCGTTTTGGCATCATGCAGAGCACGAAGGCGATTTACCTCTTCACTCAATTGGTCATACTGCAACTGATATGCTTCAACACCCAACTTGTAGTCAGAATCATCAAGCCGAGCCAACAACTGACCGGCACGAACATAATCACCCTCCTTGACATTGATTTCAATCAACTGACCCGAAGTCTTGAAAGCAACATTTATTTGACTCGCCTCACGAATATGACCTGCCAAACGCTTTACGCAGGAGCCATTCGATGCTACGGGATTGACTACTATGACATGATGAGATACGACAGCTCTGTCACTATGCTCGCCAATACAAGACATAAGAAACATTGCCACCAACATTAGCACTAAATTCTTTTTCATTTGTCGGATTTGCTATATTTTATTATACCTTAACTACTTGCAAAGTTACTAAATTTATTGCAATACATCACGATAGTGTTACAAAATCAACACAAATATCAAAAAAAAATCCCCAAAACAAAACATTACAGAATTGCTTTGGAGAATTATCTGTTGCTACGTTAATCTTATAGCTCACGTAAGGCTTCCTTAATACGCCGGAAGCCTTCACGCAGATTATCGGTAGATGTGGCAAACGAAAAACGCATATATCCTTCAACTCCAAATGCCGAACCGGCTACGCAGGCAACATGAGCATATTGCAGAAGATACATGGCAAGATCCAAACTATTGTTTATCGTATGACCATTAAATATCTTGCCGAAAGTTTGTTCACAATTAGCAAAAGCATAGAACGCACCTTGCGGACTATCAGGCTCAAGCCTAAGAAGTGGTATGTCAGCGATGAGTTTTATGACCAATTCGCGCCTCTGAGCGCAAATCGAAGCGAACCGGCTTTGCAGTTGCGGATTTTTATAAGCCGCCTCGGCAGCTTTTTGGGCTAAACTGCTCGGACCTCCTGTTGTCTGTCCCTGATATTTGGCGCATGCATCAACAAGCCATTGTGGCCCGGCAAGCCAACCTAAACGATAACCTGGCATGGCAAAGTTTTTGGACACGCTACTCACTACAGCGACTCGGTCTATCATATCAGCAAACACGGATATGCTATAATTAGTTCGCAGCGAACTTAAAGTACTATCATCTCGCTTATTAAAGTACAAAAAGTCAAGATATACTTCATCAGAAATAACGAATATATTATGTCGCTTAATCACATCTGCCAACGCACGGAGCTCCTCAACACTATAAACGGCTCCTGACGGATTGCAGGGCGAATTGAGAATAAGCACTTTTGTCTTATCGGTGATGACATTCTCAAGCTGTTGAGGCAATAGTTTGAAATGGTTGCCTAAACCTTTTACAATCACCGGCACACCACCGGCAAGCTTAACCATTTCGGGATAGCTTACCCAATAAGGCGCAGGAATAATCGCCTCATCACCCGGATTGAGCAACACTGTAAGGGCATTACTGATAGACTGTTTAGCACCATTAGAACAAATTATTTGTTTTGCGGTAAAACAGCGATGCGAATCATTGATAGAATCACATATCGCCTGTCTAAGACTTAAATAACCCGTTACGGGAGTATAATGAGAAAAATTATCCTCAACAGCTTTGCATGCCGCTGATTTTATTTCTTCTGCTGTGTTAACATCCGGCTCGCCAACACTGAAATCCACCACATCAATGCCCTGTGACTTCAGTTCGTTGCTGAGCTGATTTACTGCCAACGTAGCTGATGGAGCCAAATTCCGTATCTTATCAGATATACTAAAATTACTACTCATACACCGATTTGATTAATGAATGTGCAAAGTTAATAAAAAAAATCAAATTATTTTATGTAACTTTGCAAGTTAAAAAGAAGCCATTTGGCACGGAATATGATATGGTACTATTGTTGAAAAAAATAAGCGCATTTTTTATTAGGCTTTGGAAACTTATAATTGATGTTGACGCGCAATGGCAACAAATTGCAACAGAACACCCTAACAGACGGCAATGCCTCAAAAGAGTAATCCTGCCGGCGATGCTAATGGAAATCATAGCTGCCAACGTGGTTATAGCAATGCAGGGAGGAGAACAAAGAATAGCCAGAATGGTGTTCGTCACGTTGAGTGTCATGTTGAAGATTATCGCAGGTTACTTCATTTGCTCATTTCTAACATTCAAATGGATAGAACGCATTGCACCAAAGACTTTTCTGCGGGACGACTGCGACAAAGTATTGGCTTACGGTTTTGCGGTGATGATGCTTATTGACTCGCTGGTGTTTCTAACAGGCAATTTCACACTGCTCTACATCTTGTACTTTGGCATAGGTTTCCAGTACTATGTAGCTAGCAAGTATGTATTGCCGATGAATAGTAACCTACAGACATTGTCTATCTTAGTGCTCACCACGCTGACTATCGCTGTTCCGAAAATTTTCCATTTGCTCTTTAAGATTGTATTACCAAAAGCTCCTCTTTGATAACGATGTTCGTTAAAAGCAAAGTTGACATAAAAAATCGGCGAGCCACATTCGACTATGAAATCCTCGCACGCTACCAAGCCGGCATCCAGCTCTACGGAACCGAAATTAAATCCATAAGAGCCAGCAAAGCCAGTCTGGCGGATACGTACTGCATTTTCATCAATAACGAACTATGGGTCAAAAATATGCACATAGCCAGTTATGAGTTTGGAACATACAATAATCACGATGTTAGACGCGACAGAAAATTACTACTCACCAAGAAAGAACTTCAAAAACTGCAGCGAGCCACCAAAGAAACCGGTAACACCATAGTTCCGCTAAAGCTGTTCATTGATGAGAACGGACGGGCAAAAATGATAATAGCACTGGCAAAAGGCAAGAAAAGTTATGACAAACGTCAAGCCCTGAAACTCAAAAACGATCAGCGGGAAATGGATCGGGCAAAAAGATACAGATAGAAAAAGACGAAGAACAACACAAAGTAACTAACTTAAATGTATTTATAAAATGAAAAAGAATTTATTAGCAGCTATTATGCTGGTAACGGCATCAAGCCTCATGGCTCAAGAGCCAATCGTATGGAAAGAAGTCATCGTCAATCCTCTGACAATAGACTCTATCAAGAATGTAGAACAATTGTCCAACGAAGACTACCTCACGGCATTAGAAAATGTCAACAACACCGTCAAGGACAACTTGCAAAACATCAAAGCCGGCCTTGACGAGGCTAAAGAACGCAAAAAATCAGTAGAAGCCGAAGACAAACTCATTGACCAAGAAATCAAGGCCGTAGAGCAGGATAACAAACTCATCAACAGCGGTATTAAAACACGTCAAAGCCAAGCCAAAAACTTCGACAAACAAATCAAGGCTCTCAAGAAAAACAAAGAAATGTCAGACGCTGTACGCCAAAGCCAACTCAGCAGCATTGACAACCAAAAGGCTGACCTCGAGCGACAAAACCTGCAAGCCGGCAAAAAACTTGACGAGAACAAACTGAAACTACAAGAAATTGACAAGCGCAACGTCACCAATGCAGATAAACGTGCTGTAGTTGACAACCGAATCACAGAACTCACCTCGGCTCTTGATCATCAGAAAAATGAGGAGACACGCGTTAAAAACGAAATTAAAGTCGTTAAAGCTCGTATCAAAGCCGACAAAAAACTTCAAGAAGCTGACAAATAATCATAGGCGATGAAAAAAGCATTACTTATAATCCTTGATGGTTGGGGCATTGGTGACAAACAGCGTGACGATGTCATCAGTTGCACCCCTACCCCATATTGGGACCACCTGCTTGCCACATATCCTAATTCGCAACTTCAGGCATCCGGTGAAAATGTAGGACTACCCGATGGACAGATGGGAAACTCCGAAGTCGGACACCTCAACATCGGTGCTGGACGTGTGGTATATCAGGACCTTGTTAAAATCAACCGGGCATGCGCCAATGGCTCAATATTTGATAATCCTGAAATAAAAAACGCATATAATTATGCCGCAGAGCATGGCAAAGCACTGCATATCATGGGGCTGACATCAGATGGCGGTGTGCACAGTTCACTCGAACACCTGTTCAAACTCGTTGACATAGCACAGCATTATGGTATCAGCGCACGCACCTATATCCATTGCTTTATGGACGGACGTGACACAGACCCAAAATCCGGCAAAGGTTTTATCGATGCATTGCAGCATCATTGCGATAACAAAGGTGGAGCCCATATCGCATCAATCATAGGACGCTTCTACGCTATGGACCGCGATAAACGTTGGAACCGTATCAAAGTGGCATACGACCAACTCGTGGAAGGCAAAGGACGCCAAGTGACTAATATGGTACAAGCAGTTCAAGACTGCTACGACCGCGACAGCGAGGACTTCAAAGATACCGATGAATTTATGGAACCGCTGGTAAACAGCACCATTGACGGACGTATCAAAGAGGGCGATGTTGTGATATTCTTCAACTACCGCAACGACCGCGCCAAGGAAATCACCACAGTACTCACACAGCAAGATATGCCTGAGGAAGGCATGCATACCATCAAGAATCTGCAATACTATTGTATGACTCCCTACGATGCATCGTTTACAGGTGTTCATGTCCTTTTCCCGAAAGAGAATGTTGACAACACACTTGGCGAGTACCTGTCTTCGCAAGGGCTAAAGCAATTACATACAGCGGAAACTGAAAAGTATGCACACGTAACGTTCTTCTTTAATGGTGGTCGCGAACAACCATTTGATGGCGAAGACCGAATACTAGTGCCGTCGCCCAAAGTGGCTACCTATGACCTGAAACCCGAGATGTCGGCTTACGAAGTCAAGGACAAACTTGTAGCAGCGATTGAGGAAGAGAAGTACAACTTTATCGTAATCAACTATGCCAACGGCGATATGGTAGGTCATACAGGTGTATATAGCGCAATTGAAAAAGCCGTTAAGGCAATTGACAACTGCGTACACGACACCGTGGAGGCTGCTCGCAAACATGGCTATGAGACAATCATCATTGCTGACCATGGCAACGCCGATCACGCGCTCAATGAAGACGGAACACCTAATACGGCACATTCGCTCAACCCCGTGCCATTCGTGTACATAGCTGACAATAATATCAAGGCTAGAGTGCATAACGGCATCCTTGCTGACGTGGCACCATCAATACTGCATATCCTCAACCTGACTCAACCAAAAGAAATGACAGGAAAAAATCTTATTGAGGACTAACTTTAGGGTACGGGGCAATAAAAATTGCTACTCAACATATTAGAAATTCATTACAATAAAAACGGGACTTTACTTACAAGAAAAGTCTCGTTTTTATTGTAAAAAAAATACATCAAAAACTTTTTTATTTGTTTTTTTTTTGCGAAATTTGCAGTCCTTTTGGCTCTTTTCAAAGCACAAATATGTCAGACATCAAACAACAATGGCTCCAATGTTTGCAACTTATTAGCAAACAGACAGATAGCGAGGACTACAACAAGTGGTTCGCGCCCATTGAGGCTTTGGAATTTACTGACAACACCTTGGTACTGCAAATGCCGTCGAACTACTATATCGAATACATTGAGGAGCACTATATCAACGTCTTGGCAAAGAGCATCTACCGCATCTTTGGCAACCAAACCCAGTTACGCTATAAGATAGCCATTGACCCTGCCACCACGACAAGTTACGTTAGCCGACGTCAACCACAACAAGAAGACCTGCGTAAGAAACGCTACTCTAATCCATATCAGTCAGTAACTGATATGCCACCTATCGAGTCGCAACTCAATAAATCATACGATTTCGGAAGTTTTGTTGAAGGCAGCGGAAATAAGTTGGCACGAGCCGCGGGAATAGCGATAGCTAAAAAACCCGGACAGACGGCTTTTAATCCACTCTTTATTTACGGTCACTCGGGATGCGGGAAAACCCATCTGGCAAACGCCATCGGACTGCAGGCTAAAGCCAACTTCCCTGATATGCGGGTGCTATACCTCACCGCTAACACATTCATGACGCAGTTCACCACTGCCACGCGGGATAACACACGCGATGAATTCCTCGGTTTCTACCAAACAATAGACCTGCTTATTCTTGACGATGTTCATGATTTGGCCGGTAAAACCGCAACACAAAACACATTCTTCCACATTTTCAACCACTTGCATCAACTCGGAAAGCAACTCATACTCACCTGCGACCGACCGCCAAAAGAAATTCAAGGATTGGAAGAACGACTGTTGACACGCTTCAACTGGGGATTATTAGCGGAAATTCAGCAGCCTGATTATGAACTACGCAAAAGTATTCTACGCACACGTATTAATCGCGATGGAATGGAAATCAGTGATGACGTTATTGATTTCATTGCGGAAAATGTTACCGACAACATACGAGACCTTGAAGGAGTATTGGTATCTATGATGGCGCATTCGGCCATCACTGACGCTCCGCTTGATATGGAACTCGCAAAACAAGTAGTAGGACGAATAACAAAAATTCAGCCTCGGGTGATTTCAGTAGAACACGTTCTCGACAAAGTCTGCCAACATTTTCATATCGAACGCGAAGAGGTGCGAACCTCAAGCCGAAAACGAGATGTGTGCCAAGCACGACAAATAGCAATGTTCCTATCTAAACGCCTAACTAACAGTTCTGTAACGGAAATCGGCAGAACAATAGGTAACCGCGATCATGCCACAGTACTTCACGCATGCAAAGTGGTCAATGACCTTATGGCGGTGGATAAGAACTATAGGCAAACAGTAAACACTATAGAAAAGCAAATCAAGCAAAAATAATTTTTTGCAATATGCCGGAATGCGACATAGAGTGTCCAATTAAGCAAAGTTGCGTAAGCGCTTTTACCGTCTGCACGATTAAGTAACTTCATTTCCCATGAAGCCGTCATGCATAATTTGCTGATAACCCCCGCCATTGGTGCGGGTATAGGTTATTGACACGATTAGCAACATTATTACCCCAACCTATCGCACAATCTCGATACGTCAACAATACATACCCTCGCTCACAATCAAGTTCACAAAGCACATCTCCGCGCAGATACGTCATCGCCATCGACAGAGACAAGTCAACTGTGTTGTATTCCAAATGTATATCCTTAAATTGTGATAATATCTCATCACGATATTTACTTAGTGCCAAGGCATGACATGGCACATATTTTCGACCTTTTTGCTGAGCGACTTCAGTACCGCTAACTACAACCGACACACACTTCCGTACAGCATTTACGACACTTTCAAAGTTTTTTTGAATAGCTACTAAACGCTCACCTGCATAGCAATACGAGTAAGAATGGTGCAAAGGTTCATGCTCAAAATCTGCCTTAACTACCGACGCTTGCCTGCTGACGCTTGCCTGCTGACGCTTAAAAATCACAGCCATGAATAGCCCCTCCCCTTTATCAATATGAGGATAAAAATGACGTTGTTCAGCAACCACACCTCCTAACTCATCACATATCCAGCTCACAACATCCTCGTCCTCAAAATGATTATATGTGCAGGTACTATAAATCATTACCCCATCATCCTTCAGCAAATTCCATGCATTAGCCACAATTTCTTTCTGCCGCTCGGCGCACTGCATAACATTGCTTGTTGACCACTGCGAAACAGCCTCCTCTTCCTTGCGGAACATACCTTCGCCAGAGCACGGGGCATCAACCAATATAAAATCAAACGCTATTTTTATCTTTGCTAACTCATCAGGAAAAGCCCTGGTTACCATAAAATTGTCATTACCCCACTTTTGAAGATTTTCTGCCAAAACGTTAGCACGCTTAGGCATAGGCTCATTCGCTACAATAAAGCCACAAGCTTTAAGATATTGACTTATTATTATGCTCTTGCCACCAGGAGCGGCACACATATCAAGAGCAATGGCATTACGAGCTACATATTTTTCCAAATACGTTGCCAAAGCCATAGAATTAGCCTCTTGAACATAGTAGCAACCACCATGCAGCAGTGGATCGGATGTAAATTTAGGACGATGCTTAAGATAGTAGCCAGCAGCATTGTGAGGCACACGCTCGGCGAGCATATCACCGAAAATTTCAGACGCTGACAAGCGGTCATTGATATGCACGCTAACAGGCGAGGGAGTGTCCATAGAAGCCACAAAAGCATCCCAAGAACATGCCAAATCGCCGCGGCGAACCATGCGCTCAAAATCATTAGGTAACAGCATAACGCAAAGGTACGCAAAAAATCATAAAAAAATCGTATCTTTGCATAACAAAATTCCCAAAGATGAAAAAACTCGTAATCTTTGACCTCGATGGCACATTGCTCAACACCATTGACGACCTCGGCGACGCCGCCAACTACGTCATGCGCCATTATGGATACCCAGAATTCACCAGCGAGGAGTATAAATATAAAGTAGGACATGGTATTCGCAAACTCGTTGAGAGAGCATTGCCCCAAGAGCACAGAACATCCCAAGAAGTTGATGAAGCCACTGCGCTCTTCATGCCCTACTACGAACTACACAAGGCAGACAAAACATGTCCATACAACGGCATACCGGAACTACTCATGTACCTCCAAATGAAAGGTGTGCGCATAGCCGTAGCAACCAACAAAGCACAGAAAGCAGTCGAAGGACTCATGCGCTACTACTTTCCGCAGATACACTTCCTCGCCACCATAGGTCAGAGCGACAGAGTGCCCGCGAAGCCCGA
>ODAI012509694.1_pt1 | contig 47352 bp, 56 predicted proteins | sample 1539321 | NCBI WGS metagenome assembly ODAI01 (sample SAMN02144231, study PRJEB22623) | gut metagenome | biome: sheep rumen | host: Ovis aries | place: New Zealand
TATGCCATCTGTTTTAAAAGATTCTATTATGAAAAAAGTATCTAATTCCATAGCTGATATATTGGCTAACTATATGGTAAAAGGGTTTGTAATATCAAATATATCTCAAATAAATCTTTTTAAAGATTATCTTTCTACTCACGAGTTTATTGGAAATTATACTTTAAATGTGTATAATAACAATACAATTCATGAATTAGAAAAACTTGGAATTTCTTGTATTACCCTATCACCTGAATTAGACAAGAATTCTTTAAATGAGTTTTACAGTACCATAAAAACTGAAGCTATAATATATGGTAATATGCCAGTAATGACCACAAATTACTGTTTAATTTCTGGAAGTAATTTTTGCTTGGAAAAATGTAGTGGTAATTGCAATATTTCTAACCATGAATATTATTTAAAAGATAGATTAAATATGAATTTTAAAGTTATTCCAGATTCATTTTCTAAAACTACTACTATCTATAATAGCAAAAAGCTAAGCATTGGTATTGATGAAGTTAATGTTGATTACATTAGATTTAGCTTTATCGATGAAAGTGTTGATGAAATATGTAGTATTATTGATACATTTAAAAATGGTAGAATTATGGAAGGAAAAGATTATACTAATGGAAATTTTAAAAGATTTGTGTAGTTCTTTAAACATAAATCTGTACCATATTATTGCGCAAAAAGAGCAAGTGTTGAGTAACACTTGCTCTTTTTTTGTCAACCTTCAAGTAAATCCCTTAATTCACGCCATCTGCTATCCTCATTCAACATTTTTAGTGGAATAAAGTTTGCATTAATTTTTGCATTAGGGTTTTCACTTAATTTACGAAGGCTGGAAAGGATTATTTTTGCTTCATTGCATTGTATAGTTGATATACCTATCACGCAAATATCAGACTTTGCCGCTATAGCTTCATCTAAAATCCTCTGTACTTCTGGTTTTAATGAAGTTGCTAATTCTTGCAATTTCAATAACCGTTTTTCAGACATAAATATGCCTCCTTTATAAAAACAAAAATAATATCGGCATTATATCATTTGTGCATGTTAAAGTCAATCATTATTATTTTACAATCTTCTTCCAAATGTTGCTAAGAACTAATACACCAATATACACCATAACAATACTAGCTCCTGTTGGCAAATTCAATAATGATGAAATCACTAATCCAAATAAGAAACATAAAATTGATATTATTACAGACATTATAGCCATTTCTTTAAAAGAATGTGTCAATTTTCTTGCTATAATTGCTGGAAAAACTATTAAACTTGAAATTAGTAATGTTCCCATCATTCTCATACCTATAACCACTACTAAGGCCGTAAACAATGCAATTAAAAATTGATAAAATGTAACATTAATTCCACAAACTTTTGCATATTTTTCATCATAAGTAATCATAAACAACCTATTATAGAAAAATACATATGCAATCACTAATAGAATTGATAAAACTACACTTATTATAACATCGGTTGTTGACATTGTTAAAATACTTCCAAACATATAATTATAAACATCAATATTAAATCCACTTGTTAATGATGTAATTATAACTCCGAACGCAAGAGCTCCAGCTGAAACTAATGCAATTGTTATATCGCCTGATTCACCCTTTTTTTGACTAATTATTAAAATTATAAATGATGCAATTATAACAATTGGAATCGCAACATACATTTGCGGTAGATTAAACACTAATGCTAATGATAGGGCTGCAAAAGCTACCTCACCTAGTCCATGACCTATCATTGAATATCTTTTTAAAACTAATATAACTCCTATCAAAGCAGCACATAATGAAATTGCAATTCCACATACAAGCGCTCTTTGCATAAATGAGTATTGTAGTAAATCTATTAAAAACTCCATTTTTTATTTCCTTTCTGAGACATTTGGGGACGGTCTTTTTTTGTCTCATTTTTGAGACATTCCGGGAACGTCCTCTTAAATATTTCTATTTTTCCATTCCTTAATACTTCCATCAAATTTAACACTCGTTGCCATGCATATAATCCTTGCATTTTCATTTTCTACCTCATCCAAATCGTGAGTGGCCATAATTATTGTTAAGTTTGATTCTTTATTTAATTTATTCAATATATCATAAAATTCTTTGGTTATGTTTACATCTAGACCACTACAAGGTTCATCTAATATAAGTAGTTCTGGTTTTCTAATTAGTGCTCTTGCAAGCATTATTCGCTGTCTTTGTCCTCCTGAAAGTTGTCCAATTTGTTTGTTTACAAAATTCTTTATTCCTAGTAACTCACATATTTCTTCGAACTTTCTATGGTCTTCTTTATTATAGAATGGTAGTGTTCTATGCTTTTGAACACCTGTCATAATTATTTCTTTAGCTGTTGCCGGAAATTCTAAATCTACCATATTATTTTGAGCTAAATATGAAATCTTTTCTGGGTTAATATTCTTTATTATTTCACCAGAATCCTTTTTGTTTAAACCTACTAGCGTTTTTATTAAGGTGCTTTTACCTGAACCATTTTCTCCAATTAAGCATATATAATCACCTTTTTGTATATTAAATGAAACATCTTTTATTGCAATGTGTCCATTGTATGTAGTTGTAACATTTTTTATTTCAATTAGATTCATAATACTTTTCCTTTCTTATTTTAAAGCTTGTTTTAAATTTTCCAAATTATCTTTCATTATACTTACATATGTTGCTCCATTATTCATTTCATCTTTTGAAACATTATGTACTGTGTTAAACACTAGCATTTTAGTTCCAGTTGCTTCTGAAATTGTTTTAGCGATGTTGCCTGTTGTATATTCTTTGTAAAAAATTACCGGTATTTTGTTTTCGTTAATATAATCTATAACTTCTTTAACTTGTACAGTACTTGGTTCTGCACTTTCCCCGCATGTTTCATATGCGCTTATAAAATCAAGATTATATCTTTCTACAAAATATGCATATGCAAATGCTCCACCAAAGGCTATTTTAGGATTTGATGAATTATTTACAGTATTTTCAATTTCTTCATCTAATTTGCTAATTTGGCTGATGTAGTTTTGAGCATTTTTTTTGTAATAACTTGCATTCTCTGGATCAATTCTACATAACTCATTTTCAATACTCTCTACCATTTTTATCGCATATTGAGGATTTAACCATATGTGAGGATCATATGTATGGTTGTGACCATCTTCCGTATGAGTGTGATTATGTTCATGTTCATGCTCGTGCTCATGCTCATGCTCATCATCAGAATGTTCTTCACTGTCCTTATGGTTTGTATGTTCTTCATGTTCTTTCTCGAATTCTTCGACATTTATTAATTTTACTGTTTTTGATAAATCTAATACATTTATATCTTTTTTTACACCTGAAATTAGATTCTCTGCCCATGGCTCCATTTCTTCACCTGTATAAATAAACATATCTGATTCATTTATTAAAACCATATCCTGTGGAGTTGGCTCATAGGTATGGCTCTCTGAGCCAGGTGGTAATAATAATGTTACATTTACCTTATCTCCACCTATTTGTTTAACAAAATCATATTGTGGAAACAGTGTAGCAACCACTTCAATTTTACCATCATTGTTTTTTCTTTTTGGATTCTTTATGTTTATTATTACGGCTGTTATTATTGAAAATATTAAAATTAATAGAATAATAAACGATATATTCTTTTTCATTATTTATTTTCCTCCTTTTTGCATTTTTTGCAAATTCCGTAAAAAACAGTTTTTACATTATCTAATTCAAAATCATGATCTTTCAAAATATGATGTTGCACCTCTTTAAATTCGTCACATTCCAAATGTATGATTTTATTACATTTTTCACATTTTAAATGAAAATGTTCTTTACAATTATTTTCTTCAATATATTGATAACAACTGCAGTTTCTTCCTTCTACCATATATTTTTTTATAATATTTTGATTAACTAAATCAGTTAGATATCTGTATACTGTGGCTTTTCCAATATTTTCGTTGATTGAATTAAAATAATTTAATATTTCTTCTGCAGTAATGTTATTGTCTTTATTGTCTTTCAAATATGTTAATATTTTTTCTCTCTGCTTTGTATTGTATTTGTTTTTCAACTATATTCACCTCTTATATTTTATTCGCAATTTGAAACTGAGTCTCATTTTATCATTTTTTATTAATCATGTCAATAGGCTTACCAATAAATTATTATTATCATTAGACGCAATACATTTGCAAAAAAATAGAAACCCTATATTAGGGTTTCTATTTTGAGTTGCAGAATTTAAGAACATAAAGTATTTCTCTGAATTGAACTTATCCATTCTTTTCTGCGTCTGGTTTCTGCCTCTTCATAACGTAGTACTTCTTTTACCTCTTCGTTCTCAACGACAACGCTGTATACATTTCCATTTTGAACTGTTATACCTTTGTCGTTAAAAAAGTTTAATGGTATGTTGGCAGTAAAGCATTCCTTTGTAAAATCTCCTACAATACTGTTAAAGAAAAAGATTTTTTCTACCTCACATACAGCGAATTCCTCTTCAATCCGTTCAAGTGAAGCATAACTAATTATCTGTTCCATAATTACCCTCCTTTTTTAGATTGGTTTTTATTTGCTATTGTTTCGCCGTCTTTGTAGTCTCCTTGTTTTTTGTCAAACTTTACATCATCTTTTGATACAGTAAGTATAACTGTACCTGTTTCATCTGTCCGATATACTTTGATCTTATGCTTTTTTAGTTTGATTACAGTTTCTTTAGATGGATGTTGATACTTATTTCCAATTTCGCAAGATATCAATCCATATTCAGGATCAACTGCTTCTAAAAAATCATTTGATGTTGAAGTATTTGAACCATGATGTCCAAGTTTTAAAATCTCACATTGTAAATCAATATTTGATTCTAACATTTTTGTCTCAACATTTGTTTCTGCATCACCAGTCATTAATATATCCATTGTTCCAAAGGATACTTTAATAACTGTACTTAAATTGTTTAAATTGCTTCCTGCTTCTTCCGGTGTGAGCTGACCTACTACTTTAAAAATAGCCTCTCCCAGATAAAATTTGTCATTTACTTTTGGATTCTTAACCTTAATCTTAGATGTACCTAACTTTTGCAATAATTGCATATACCAGTTAGTGGTAATAGTACCATTTTCAATTTTTGGCATATACACAGTTTTACATTTGAAATTGCAAAGAACTTCATACATGCCTCCCATATGATCATCATGAGGATGCGTACCTACAACAAATTCTAGTGTTTTTACACCTTGACTTTGTAAGTATTTTACAACATCCTTGCCTGAAGACCGCGTACCACAATCAACAAGACCATATTTTCCATTTTGTTCAAATAAGAAACTATCCGCCTGACCACAGTCTATCATGTGTATATGCATAAGACCATCGACATCTGGTACTAAACTAGTATTGTTTGTGGTATCCGTGTCATAGTTAGATGTGTTTATCTCATCATCTTCTAAGATTATTGGGGTATTTACTGATTCAACAGTATAGACAAATTCGTAATAATACCATATAGCAAAAATAATTGCTACTATAGCCAGAATCGCATATATTATTATTTCGCGTTTCCGTTTAGTATGTTTCCCTCTGTCATTTGCCATCAGGAATGCCTCCTTTTGTAAAAATTTATGTAAATTATATCACAAATATTCTCCATTTGCAATGTTTGTTTGCGTTTTATTTTACATAATTTGTTATTTCTATACTTTCTATAACTACATCATTTATAGGTTTATCATTTTCATCTGTCTCAGTTGCAGCTATTTTATCTACGATTTCCATTCCTTCTATAACCTGACCAAATACTGTATGTTTTCCAAATAAATGCATACTTCCTCCATAAGTTTTATATGCTTCTATTAGATTGCTTGGATAGTTATATTGTTTTAACATTGTCGCAGTATCTTCATCAAATTTAGCCTGTTCAATAAAGAATTGACTTCCATTTGTGTTAGAACCTGAATTTGCCATACATAATGCACCTCTATATGGAACTAAATCATATGAAAATTCATCTTCAAATGCCTTACCCCATATACTTTCTCCACCGGCACCTGTGCCTGTTGGATCACCACCTTGTATCATAAAATCATTTATTACTCTGTGGAATATTAAGCCATTATAATATCCTTCTTTAGCGTGAGTCACAAAATTTTCAACTGCTTTTGGCGCTATATTATTAAAAAACTTTATTTTTATATCACCGTAATTTTTAATGTGCATTATTGCAATTGTTTCTCCATTTTCTGGTAGAGCTATTTGTTTTTCTGCTGCTGAAATAAAATCAATTGATTCAACATCAACATTTTCTGATGATGATTTTTTTGTGCTGTTTTTATTATCTGTACTTGATGAACTTTTTGTTGAAGATTTTTCATTATTGTTTGTGTTAGAATTATTTTCACATCCTGATAAACATGCTATCATTATAAGCATTACAATTATTGTTAAACATTTTTTTAAATGTTTCATACTATATTTAACCTCCTAATTTTATAATTAATTATACATATCCTATTTTAATACTCTTCAATTTTCACATATAGTTTTTCTTCAGTAGAATATAGTTTTTCAACTTCAATCTTTGTTATTTGAGTATCATCTTTAAAAGCAAATTTATTCATTGAATCTAGAACAATTTTCACAACATTATCTATATCCGGCTTTTTGGTTGGACTGATGTAGTTTCCTAACATTTGCTCTTTCATCGCTTTACTGGCTGATTTAGGAACTTCAAAGTAAGCAGTAATGCTTACTTTTGCCCTTCCTTCCATTGTTTTATATCTAGGATATTTTAATAAAAAGTATTGTTCTACAAGACTTTCATAATCTTTGGTTCTAGTTGGAGTATATACTTGACCAGTATAACTGTTTAATCTTGGTCTACCTTTTCCTATTATTTTTGCTGGAACCTCAAATTCATAAATCATAATAACCTCTCCTCTAATCTTTAGTTTTATTGATTCGTTTCCATTGTTTCTAACATTTCATTTAAATTACTTTGCTCATTTTTTGGATACCAGTAATTGAAACATAAAAATTTATCATTGATTTTTGTAATATAACATTCAACTGTGTATAAATCTCCTGCTTCTTCAAGATTTAAATTTGTCTTTTGAAATTCAGAATTAGCCATAGTTACAGAAGTAATTTCAGTTCTTACATTCTCATTAAATGCTTGTTCCAGATATTCTCTAGCCGTTAAGTTGCCTTCTATATTTAATCCATAATCTATAAAACAATATAGCATTTTTGTATGTTTTTCATTCATTGCAATAAAATCATATTCAATAACATTTTTATATTTTTCTTTTTCGCTTTTAGTAAGCAATTGCAAATCATCTTTTGGAGTAAATTTAATGTTTGTATTCTTAATTATATGGTTGTTTTCTCTTATTTCTACTATTGTTTCTGTTTTTGAATTAGTACCATTATCTTGAAATTTTTTATTGTTTCCAATAATTGTGAATATAACAATAATTGCAATTACAAATGTTGATGCAATAAGTGTTATAGTTAATAGTTTAGCATTTCTGTATAATTGATCATTTTGCGCTCTTTCAGAAAAATAAAATTTTCCTTTATACTTTCTAATTATTTGTTGATCCTTGATCAAATTAAAAACTTGAATAGCTCTTGCTTCTATCATTGTTTTACTTAACTCAGAAATAATTTCTTCTCTTTGGACAGCATTTTCTTTGCTCATAGCATTTTTATTGCCAAAAGCATCTTTAATTTTTTGAATTTCCTCTGGTGATACAGATTGATAACTAAATAATTGACTTGGGTTAATGTCACCTGTTTCATTTGTTTCTTGTTGTTTTTTAGTTACTGTAGTTATTACAGCAATCGCGCCTATTAAAGCAATTCCTATTGACACAATATAATCAAATAAAAATGCTGACAAAAGATTCCAATTCTTTAATGTATTTGGTATCCATTCAAATGTTATATTAAATCCATTTACCGCTTGTCTTATAATTGGCATAATCACCAAAAATGAAATTGTAACAGTTAGTATTGTTGAAAAAAACACTAACTTAGAAAAATTTTTATTTATTTCATTTTTGGTTATCTTATATCCCATATAACTGCCAATCGCAATAAAAATTGATAGTAAGCCTATAATAACATTACCCAAAGCATATGCTAGCAACCAAGGTAAAGCTCCTACAAAAGCTCCTAGTATTGAGCCTAATATTCCAAACAAATTATTTTTATTTTGTTTCATTTTTTCACCTTCTACTAATTTATCACTTATCTTTATTGTGCTACTTTTTCAACTAAAATCATGTTGTAAACATAGTTTTCATAACCTACTTTAATCATCTTTTCGCTTATTTTTCTATATTCATCATTATTAAAGAATTTATTGTAGTAATCTGAATTATCTGAATCTATTATCCAAATTCTTCCATTACACTCTTTTAAGAAATCAGTATTGATATAAATCTTTAATTGTTTTCCAAATGCTTCATATGCTGCTTCTACGCCCCAATTTGATGGATTGTAGTAAAATTGTTTGTTATCTGTAAAATACAAAGATACAACAGATCCTGTTCCAAAATTTGATTGGTCGAAAAGTATTATGTCATCTTTTTGAACATTTTCTTGAAGATATGCGATTGGTGTCATGTTATTTTTGTCATATGCTTCTTTTATTTGAAGTGTATTACTCCAAATTGCAAGTATAACAGTTATTGTACAAATTGTACCTACAATAAACTTATTCTTTTCCTTAGCAACATAATAGCTTATAAAGAATATAAATAATCCTGTTATAACAAACAAATATCTATAATACAATATTGAAGTTCTCATAATTGCAGTTATTAAAACTGCTGCTAATATAACTGCAAAATAAATTCCAATTGATAAAATTGCAAATCTATCTTGCTTTTTATTATTTTCTTTGTCTTCTGTTAACTGCTTTGCCTCTTTACTCTTTCTGTTGCTTACGATTTTAAATATGACATATATGTACATTGCAACAGCAAAAATAAATCCTATTATTTCTTTTAAATTTCCTGAAAATTGTGTACCAATTAATTGGAATAAAGTTTTTGGAAATTCAAATCCTATCCAAAATCCACCTGAAACATTCTTCAATTGTTTCATAAAGTACATAATCCATGGAATATATGCAACTAATTGAATAACTCCTGAAACCAATAATTTAACGATTGATTTTGTTTTCTTTTCTTTTATGAACCAGAATAATAAAACGCAATTTATTATTCCTGCAGCCATCAACCCATAATAATGAACATAGATACATGCTAAACTTGTAACTCCAAATATAAGCCAATTCTTAGTACTATTCTCATTTTTAAATAATCTATATGCATAAATTGCTAATATTGTAACTAACAATATAGCTAAAGAGTACATTCTTACTTCTGCTGCATATATGCATATTACAGGTAAAAAATATGAGAAAAATGAGAAAAATGCTCCTACTTTTTCTCCAAAATCTTTCTTAATGTGAGTAAATCCAAGTATTCCTAAAAGTGAAATACATATAGCAGAAAAAATTCGATATGCTATAATCGTTTCGTTTATTCCTGCTCCAAAAACTTTAGCCACTAAATAAATTATATGTAAAATCCAATAATACAATACTGGGTGAACATCGTTTCCTCCGATTGTCCATATATCGACAAAGGATTTGTTTGCAATTCCAACTGAGTATGCTTCATCAAACCATAGATTCGGATGAAATATGCTTATACAGTTAAATAGTATTCCTGCAATTATTATTGCAATATGTATGTTTTTTATTTTTTTCATTTTAATTTTCCTTTCTTTGCTAAATTTATTAAACGTTTTTGGAACGGTCTTAAAAAGACTGTTCCATTATTTATATAAAATTAATCTCCTAGACAAATTCCTATGTTTCTAGCTGTTTTTACTAAATCGTTATCCATATTAACTTTTCTTATATTACTTTCAGCTGTATTTCCAGAAACAGCTCCTATTGTTTTGTTATTTCCAACAACATCTTCTAATGGAACACAGTCTAATTTTCCGTCTTTTATAACCGTTAATACATTAAATTTTCCTTCTAAAGCAAGTTCCATAGCTTTTGATCCATACTTTGTTGATAAAACTCTATCAAATGCAGTTGGGGTTCCTCCTCTTTGCATATACCCAAGAACAGTACATCTTGATTCTAGTCCTGTTAATTCTTCTAATTGTTTAGCTACAACGTTTCCAATTCCTCCAAGCTTTGTATTATCAACACCTGCGCCATTATCTCTTATTCCTTCTACTGTTATCGTTCCGCCTTTTGGCATTGCCCCCTCTGCAACAACAACAATGCTGAAATTTTTTCCCATTTCTCTTCTATGATTAATCTTCTCTACAGCTTTATTTATGTCATATGGAATTTCTGGTATTAACGCAACATCAGCTCCACCTGCTATCGCTGATTCTAAAGCAATCCATCCAGCATATCTTCCCATTACTTCAAGAACCATAATTCTATGATGTGTTTCACCTGTTGTATGCAATCTATCTAATGCATCTGATGCAACTGATACTGCAGTATTATATCCGAATGTAATATCTGTACAAGCAACATCATTATCTATTGTTTTTGGTACTCCAATTACATTCACACCTTTTAAAGTAAAATCTCTTGCTGATTTTTGGGTTCCATCCCCGCCTAATGTGAATAAGCAGTCAAAACCATCATTTTTTAGATTTTCAACACATATATCAGATAAATCTTTATAAACCACTTTTCCGTCTAATTGTGTAACTTTATAGTTAAATACATTTGCATTTGTTGATGATCCTATAATTGAACCACCCTTTGGCAAAATTCCTGAAGCTTTTCTACTATCTGATGTACTTAAAGATACATATTCATTTTTTAATAATCCTCTATATCCATCTATAAAACCATAACATTTTACTCCATGCTCTTCTGCTGTTTTTACTATTGCTCTAATAACAGCATTAAATCCTGAAACATCCCCACCATTAGCTAAAATAGCTACCTTTTTAACCATTCGTACTTCCTCCTTTGTTTTTTCCATTGTATTCCTATTTATTATACCAATAATTTGGAATTTTACAACTAATATTCGATAAATTTTTAACAATAAAAAAAGAAGCCCTAGGCTTCTTTTTATTGAAATACATATTGCATACATGTATAAACTTTTCCAGGCCATGATGTTGGATCACAATAACATCTACCAACACCAGTTATAGTAGCACCATGATAAAAACTTGCACCAGGTGTTAAATATCTTTCACCTAATAATTTTATCATTGCTTCAAATCCTTCTTCATCTGTAGCATATGGAATAAGTTTTCCACCGCTCATTAAACTTGAATAGTTGTGAGTATTTTGATGCTGTGGTGCTGAACACCAAGCTGATTCTATACCACAAATACCAAGCACGAAGATTTCATTAACATTGTATTTTTGACAACATTCCCAAATCCATCCAGCATTTTTAGCTAAGATTTTAGTTCTATCATATTTCATATTTTCAACTAATGAAATAAAGTCTTCTTTTGATAAACCACATGTTTTTGAAACATCCATATCAAAACTTATTTTTACATCTTCTAATTTTATATATTCTTTAAGTTCTTCATATGTTTCTGGATCTTGGTATGTCTCCTCGTTTGTGTTAATATATACTTTTCCTAATCTACTAATTTGCATTGAACGACTTGATACTGATTTATTTTCGATTGATGAATTTCTTAATTCTTGAATATTGTTTGATTCTGTATTTTCTGATTGATTTTCGTTATTTTCATTATTCATATTGTTTTCTTCGTTATTATTATTTGTTTCTCCAGTTATTTGTGCTACTTCGCTATCTTTTATAGCTCCTGTTTGCATAGCTATAACTCCTGAAATTGTTGTTGCTAATAATACTGTAATAATTACCATGATGCTAATTATTTTGTTATTTTTCATTTTTATATTACACATCCTTTTCTAATTTTTTAACAACAGTATTATTATAACATATTTTCCATTAAGTGTCAAAAAATAGAACCTTAAATTATAAGGTTCTATTTTCAACTATTCGGATTTTACAATATGTTTAAATATATTTATTGGAGAAAAAATTTCTTCATCTAGTCCATTTACTTCATCCTTATAACAATTTGTTGTATTTGCCTCTTGAGTTATTACATTTCCTCTTTTATCATACAACAAATACTTATCTTCAGCATTTTTCACAAGCCAATTATATTTACTTCCCAGATATATTTCATTATATAAACACGGAATTATTATCTTGCCTTTGGTATCAATGATTCCATCTCCACAGGCTTGACTTACGATAAAAAAACCTTTAAAGACTTCTTGAATAATATTTTTGTACTTAATTGGAATAATTTGTTCTGCTTTTTTGTTTAATATGCCATAGTTTTTTTCAATTCCAACTATAGCATAATCCGGAGTAATAACTTTGCATATATCATATTTGCATTCTATGACCTCGTTTCCTTTGCAATTTAACGCCCCCCATTTGTCGTTTTTATCACATATTGAACAAGCTAATCCATTTTTTATGATTACATTTGGTAACTCCATTTTTTTAAATTTTGTATATTTATAGTCTGTAACATTTTGACCTGTTGTTATTTTAATAACTGCCCATTGTTTATTATTGTTCATAACTAGAATACCATCATCAAAATTTATATTACGGCATATATCACTGTGTGTTTGGATTTTTCCATTCCGTAGATGTATTTCCTTTTCTTCTCCTTTCATTGTAAAGCTCCTCCATTCATTTTAAAGGTAAAGCAGGGAATTATATTATAATTCCCTGCCTTCAGTTATGACTTTGTTATTCTATTACGAATTCCTTGATACCTTCATAGTCATTGAGCTTAAAAGATTTCTCATAGCCATCTTTCATTCTTTTAACTTTGATTGTACCATTTGCAAACTCATCGTCGCCGAGTATAATGACATAAGGAATGTTCTGCTTATTAGCATAGTTCAAGCTTTTTTTGAGTTTCTGAACGTTTTTATCGATTTCAACTCTTACGCCAGCAATTCTTAAATCTGATGCAAATTTAAAAGCTTCATAGTCAGTTTCTCCAAACGGGATAACATACAGATCAACTGTACTTGCAGTATTACCCTCGTTTTTCTTAACAAGAACCTCATAAATAGCATCAAGTCCAAATGACATTCCGACAGCGGGGTATTCTTTACCATCATCAACAAATGTTGTAATGATTTTATCGAATCTGCCACCACCGCCAATGCTGACGTTAAAATCAAGATCGCCGATTTTTCTACCTTTCAAGAAAATTTCCCATACCATTCCAGTATAGATGTCAATTCCTCTTGCAAGATATGGAGTAAACATCAGGCAATCCATAACTTCAGAACCCATAAGATACTTGTACATTTCTCCAATCTCATCAAGTCCATCAATAATAAGCTGATTCTCTGAATTTTCATACTTTTCTTTAAGCTGTGCATAAGTCAGCTTAAGATTCTCTGTCAGATTTTCAAACTGTTCCTGATTGATTCCGATGAGGTTGAATTCTTCGATAAGCTCACTTTTTTCAAGTTTAGCAAACTTATCGATAAGCATAATTGCTCTTCTGAGCTGATTTTCATCCAGCTCTCCAAGAATTTCATATATAATTCCGACTAAAAGCTTACGATTGTTGAACTCAATTTCTACATCAAGTTCAAGCTCATCAAAAGCTTCTTTAATCATCATCATATACTCAGCTTCTGCCATCATGCTACTAGTACCAACAACATCAATGTCACACTGGGTGAATTCACGATTTCTTCCAAGTTTTACCGGACCGTCTCGATAAACTCTGCCGATCTCATATCTCTTGAAAGGAAGTGTGATGTTTGGATTTGAGCTTACAAGCTTCGAGAATGTAATGGTAAGATCATAGCGTAAACCAAGCTGTCTTCTTCCCTGATCCCGTACTTTGTAAATCTCATTAAGAATATCTGCGCCTTCTGAATATTTCGATGCCAGTAATTCGTATGAGCAGAGTATCGGAGTTTCAATAGGTGCAAAACCGTATTTGACAAATATAGGCTGAAGTGTAGCCTTAATTTTTTCTCTGACAATCTGCTTGTCGGGTAAATAATCATATGTACCCTTAACATTTTCAAAAGTCTTGCCCATAACTAAAGTCCTTTCTGTTGCACGAGAAAATAGCTTTTCTCTGGGTTGATATTTGAATGTAACTGCATTATACTCTCATTTTTTTGTTATGTCAATTGTTTCTGTAAAATTTGTATGTTTTTTTAACTTTTAGTTTGTTCTTTCCTAGGCATCGACTTTTTTATTAATACTCTTAACTGCATTAATAGCTTCTTCAACAGCTTGTTCAGGTGTTGTCACATCAATACATTTTAATCTATTTCTATCGTCTATATACGAATTGGCCAATTCCTTTGCCCAACCTTCAAAATTAGAAACCGTAATTATAGGAATCCCTGCTTGATATGCAATTGCCATTTCTGTTAAAGTTCCAGATCCTCCTCCAATTGCAATAATTACATCACATGATAAAACAAGTGTGAACTCTCTACCCCCACCAATTTGTAAACCACATGGAATAATTACATCTGGTCTAAAATCTCCGTAAACGTTTTTGTCTTTTCCACCCGTTACACCAACTGTTAATCCGCCATTTTTATTTGCTTCAATTGCTGCATTAGTTGACAAAGAGCTGTACTCTTTTTCTGCACCATACACTAAAATATTATTAGATTTTGCAACTAATTCTCCTACTTTTTTTGCAAATATTAGTGCCTCATCGCTATAGTTTAAATCAGCGGCAGAACCCATTATCCCTATCTGTATCTTTCTCATCATATATCATTCCCTTCCTTAATACATCTAATAATCTATCATCCTTTTTAGTATGTACTATTCTTTCTGGCAAATCTTTAATATAAATCTTTCTGCCAGTTTTGTCTTCAATTTTTTTCCATAAATACATAGATCTAAGTAAACAATTATTTGAAAAAACTGTTTCAAATTTCTTTGGAATTGAAGCTCTCTCAATTGGATTACCATATGGCTTAAAATACGGAGCTTTACAAATTCCATCATTACTGCGTACTGATATTCCTGATTGAACAATACCAAAATAAAAATCCCTTTCACAAATTTGATCTAGTACATCTTTACCTAATAAACAACCACATTTTAATCCTTTTTCAAGATTTTCATTAAAATAATTGTACGATTCTTCGGTTGAAATACAAGCTCTTATTCCTTGTACATTAATGCTATTTTGTTTAAACATATCAATAATCTTTCTTAAAACAGATCCAGAAAAAACAACATCATCAAATATTAAAATATTCTTTTCATCTTTTTCTTTAAGAATATTTGAAATATTTTCTATTTGGCTTGCAACCGGCATTGCATTTTCTTCTTTTCTAGGTACTAATTCTTTTGAGCCATCAACTCTGGTACAATCTATAAAATACAAATCATTGTTAATACCTGATTGTTCATTTATATATATCTTATCAAGAGAAACTATCGGCATATTATCAGAATCTTCTAAAGTTTCATAGACATACTCTTCCATTTCCTCTTCTTCGATAATTTCAGCCTTATTATCAAAAATTCTATTAACATCATTTTTGAAATCCTGTCGAAGAAATTCAATGTGTTCTTTTTCGGGAATTTTCATTCCTCTTTCTAAATAACTAAAATTTAACGCATTTTTTCCGTTTAAAATTCTATATATGTCATTGCTGAAAACAATTCCTTCTTTTATTTGTCTCATTTTACTTAGTGCCTCCTTTTATATTGGATATAAACGATTAATACTCTCCTTTTTTATGAAATACTTTTTTGTTTCCTTCTTTTCTATGTCTTTCACTTAATTTATTCTTTACATCCTCAACTTTTACATTTTTGTCATACATTAATACTAAAGTATGATAAACTAAATCTGATATTTCACCTATCAACTCATCCTTATCTGTATTTTTAGCTGCTATTACAGTTTCAGTAGCTTCTTCTCCAATTTTTTTACAAATTTTATCTACACCTTCATTTAGTAAATAATTTGTATATGAGTTTTCTTTTGGATTCTTATCTCTGTCTTCTATTTGATTATATACTTCTTCAATAATGCTATCATTGCTCTCATCTTCATATTTCATTACTTCATTAAAAAAGCATGAATAATTTCCAGTATGACAAGCTCCTTTGCCAAGTTGTTCAACATATATTAATAAAGTATCTTTATCGCAATCTAAGTACATTCCTTTGATATTTTGAAAATCGCCTGATGTTTCACCTTTGTGCCATAATTCTTGTCTGCTTCTTGAATAGAAACATGTTTGCTTGTTTTTTAGCATATATTGATAACTTTCCTCATTAACGTATGCTAACATTAAAACCTCTTTAGTTTTGTAATCCTGTACAATAGCAGGAATTAGTTTCATTTTATTAAAATCTGGTAATTCCATAATAATCTCCTTTACTGTTTTTTGTTAATTATTTCAATACATTCTTCCAAAGATACTGTTCTTTGCTCACCATTTTCCATGTTTTTTATAGAAACCGTATTATTTTTTACTTCATCTTCACCAATTATAACTATGTATGGAATATTTAATCTACTTGCATATTTAAATTGATTCTTAATTTTTGCCTTATCTGTATAAATTTGTGTATTTATTCCGTTTTCTCTTAATTTAGTTGCAATTTCGATACTTTTACTAAAATCATCTAGCATTGATACAATCATCACATCTGAAATTGCTCTATTTTCTACTTCTATTATTTTATTATCTGTTAATTGGAAAAATAATCTTGTAAGTCCTATAGAAATACCAACACCAGGCATTTTTTTATCAGTATAATATTCTGATAAATTATCATATCTTCCCCCTGAACAAACACTTCCAAGTTGTCTATATTTATTTAAAAATGTCTCATAAACTGTTCCTGTATAATAGTCTAATCCTCTTGCGATTGTTAAATCTATTTTATAATTTTCAGCTGGTACTCCGAATAGTTTTATATTGTTTGCTACTTCCTCTAATTCGCTAACTCCTAATACGAATAGTTCATCTTCTATGTTCATATCTTTTAGTGCTTTAATTGTTTCTTGTACATTTCCTGTAATAGATATAAAGTTCATAATTGTATCTATTTTATCATTTTGTACTCCTAAATCTGTTATTTCTTTAACTACATTTTCTTTACCTATTTTATCAATCTTGTCAATTATTCTTAATATATCTACAGATTGTTCTTTTAAATTTAAATATGAAAATAGTCCATTTAATATTTTTCTATTGTTAATACTTATTGTAAAGTCTTCAAATCCCAACTCCCTGAATGTATTATATATTATGCTTGGTATTTCTGCATCATTGATTATGCTTAATTCATCTTCTCCTATTATATCTATATCGCATTGATAAAACTCACGAAATCTTCCTCTTTGAGCCTTTTCACCTCTATATACCTTGCCTATTTGATATCTTCTAAAAGGAAATGTTAGATTTGGATAATATTCAGCTACATATTTAGCTAGTGGAACTGTTAAATCAAATCTTAATGATAAATCAGAATCTCCTTTATTAAATCTATAGATTTGCTTTTCAGTTTCTCCGCCTGCTTTAGCTAATAATACTTCTGAAGATTCAATTATAGGGGTATCTAATGGTAGGAACCCATATCTTTCATATGTTTTTTTTATTTTTTCTCTCATTTCATTAAATAGTATTTGCTCACTTGGCAATAACTCCATGAATCCTGGTAATGTTTTTGGTAATACTTTTTGACTCATAATAAAATCCCCCTTACTTTACATTTCTTTTCTTATTGTTTTGTCTAAATCGTCAACTAATTTGTATATTTCTTTGTTCTTAAATTTAATACTTACTCTGTTAACTATTAATCTAGTACTAATATCACAAATTTCCTCTATAACCTCTAGTCCATTTGCTTTCAATGTATTCCCTGTTTCAACAATATCTACAATTGCATCAGTCATCCCTACAACAGGTCCTAATTCAACAGAGCCTTCTAATTTTATTATTTCAACATCCTCTTGCTTACTTTCAAAAAATTGTTTCGCAATCTTAGGATATTTAGTAGCAATTCTTTTTCTTCTTTTGAAGACTTTTGTTCTATATGATGGATATGCAGCTACACAAAATTTACATTTTCCTGTTTCTAAATCCAATAGTTCATAATAATTTGAAAAAGTGTTTTCTAATAAAGTATCTTTTCCAACAATACCTATATCCACTATTCCATGCTCTAAAAATGTTAATACATCATTTGATTTAGCAAATATTACTTCGATATCATCCTTTGTACGTATTTGTAATTCTCTATCTTTATTAATAATTGGATCAACATCATATCCTGCTTTTTCTAATAATTCGCAAAATTTTCTTTCTATTCTACCTTTAGTAATTGCTATTTTCAACATTTTTCTCACTCTCCTTTTTATTTGCTTTTACCACACTATCCATATAATATGCATATCCTATCGCTGGCACATCTTTTCCAAATTTTTCAAGAAGTTTATCATATCTTCCGCCTGCTATAATTGGATCTGGTACATATTCACTATATACTTTAAAAATAAGACCTGTATAATATTGCATTTTAGGAACCATTGATAAATCGAAGATTATTTCATAATCATTATTACTTATTTTAGTTGTTTTATATAGTTCTTTTAAATCATTTAGTGATTGAACTAATTCCTTATCAGTTAATGTTCCCATCAAGCTATCTAATATTGTAACTTTTCCGCATAGTCTAGGAAGTTTTAGTAATAGGTTACTTAGATTTTCTTCAAAACTATTTTTTTCAACAAACTTTCTCATCTCGCTTATATTCTTTTTAGCTAATATTTCGACTAGTTCATCTTGCTTTCCTGTTAATTCATACACTCTATTGAAGAAACGTGAAGAACCAATTTCGATTTTTAACCTTTTTAGTTTTAAAAATGGTAATGTTTCTATCAATATATCTAGTATTTCTTTTTCCCCATTAATTCCTGGAACATTAATTAACTCAAGACCTGCTTGATAATATTCACTTGTTTTTCCCATAAGTTTTTCTGGTTTTCTGTAAATATTACCGAAATAACTATATCTTCCAATATCGTTTTTCTCTTTGTTTTGTGATACATAATATCTAGCAAGAGGAATAGTAAAATCCCATCTTAATGCTATATTCTCACCTTTGTCATTTATAAAATTATATGTTTGCCCATAATCAATATTATAAATATTTCTATATAAATCCATAAATTCAAATGTTGGCATTAACGTTTCTTGATACTTATATTTATCAAAAACTTTTCTAATACTTTCTTCAATATTCCTTAATATTGATATATTTTTTACGATTACTCCATTACTCTCTTCTGGTACTAAAAACTTAAAATTTTCCATTTTTCTCTTTTCCCCCTTATAATAAATTAAAAAAGGCTTTGTAAGTTTTTTACAACCTACAAAGCCTTTTTATCGCATTGTAGGCACGAACAATAGCACTCGTACCTACGTTTTAACTACGCTATACAAGTGCTCCCACAATGATGATGTAATTCTATATTAATTATTTTATTCATAACACTTACCTTCTTTTTTATAAGATGAGAGCCAACTCATTCAAAACTCTCTTGAGTTGGCTCATTGGTGGGATGGAATACGGGATTCGAACCCGCGACCTCTGGAGCCACAATCCAGCGCTCTAACCATCTGAGCTAATTCCACCACCTTTTTTCAAACTACACAATTTCGTGTAACTGTGCCTATATTATCATCTATTATTCTAGTTGTCAACACTTTTTTAAAATTTTCTTTATTTTTTCTTAAATTTTTAGCTATTTTCATCTAATATGATAAAAAAGTAGCATATTATTGTTTATTTAAACAATAATATGCTACTTTAATTTAATTGTCTTCTTCTACCCCATCAGTACTTAATACGATTCGAAATGTTATGTTAGAAGCTGCTGTCTTTGGATTTCTTCCACTTCTTGCAGTGGGTGGATTGCAAAACTCTCCGTCCACTGAAATGGAATGGCCACCTCTTATTACTCTGTTATGGTCATACAATTCTGATCTTTCAGTAGTCCATATGTAACCATTACCAAAGAAATCAAAGATGTTGCAGAACATCCATTCATCATTTGAGCCTGTTTTTTCCAATGTGTATTCCCTAGAATAATATCCTAAGCCTTTACCATTATCATATACCTGCTCAAATGTAGCTGCATTTTTCCTGACTAACCATTTGCAAATGCGGCTATACTGTTCTCTTGATATGAGTTTACCGTTAATACTTTCTGCAATTTTAGATGCATCGTAAAAATTGATGTCTACCCAGGGCATTTTGTTTCTCATTGACTGTGGATAATCGTCTTTTCCTCTTGAGATTTCGTACCTTGAAATCCAAAAGTCCTTGATGTACTCACCGTCCGTATTATATCCTCCGGGGATAAGCACATATTCATTTCCGTTTGAATCCTCGATTACATAACCGTCCTCAATCGAACCTTCCTTATAGGAATATCCTATAGGAATCATCTGATCAAGCTGGTTACTTACACTGTTTTCCGATGAAAAGTTTTTCATAGTAAAACCCTCCTGTGTCAGATCATAAATATGTGGATACGAATGACATTATGCATTTAGCATAAAACTAGAGCAATTATAATGTATATCAACTGATTTGTCAATAACTAAAAAGATTTTTAGTATTTTTTTCTTAATATATATTTACATTTTTTAATAAACATGATATTTTAAAACTACAAAATGCTTAATGCATTCAATAATAATAAGAAAGGTTGATTATCTATGCTTATGGGAAACTGCAATTTCAATGGTGAAATCCGCAACAATGTGTCATATGAAGATTTCTCCAAAGTTATGAAATCGTTTACCTACGCACCGTTATTCGAAGAATGGTCATCCAAAAAAATGTTAAAAGAATACGAATCTAATCGGACTATAGATTCATTCATTTTTGGATACTATCTTGAAAATGGTGAATGCGTCGCAGTCGCAGCCATCCGTCCTTTTACACCTGGTGAACATCCTGTAGACTATCCTGAAGATTCTAAAACAATGTATCTTTCGGACATTGCAACTCTTCCTGCGTACAGAAACCATGGTATTGCTACTGACTTATGTACTACGTGCATAAAACAGGCAAAAGAAATGGATTATTCAAGAATATACCTTACAACCATCGAAAAAAAATCCTCAATGTTTTATAACATTGCAAAAAAATGTGGATTCAAAACCATTTCAGACCTCTGTCAGGAAGTAAATGTTCCTCGCACAAGACCATACGCAAATACAAACAAGCTCTATATATTTATGTCAAAAGAGCTCTAAATCTTTCTAACCATTTGACTAGAATTAGTCAGCAAAAAACAGGACATATTTTTTATATGTCCTGTTTCCTTTTCATTTCAAACTAATATGAATACTCTCTGCATCAACACCAATCTCTCTGCAAACAATATTCTGAATTTTAGCAATATCCGCTTCTTCCAATTTTTCAGCTTTAACAATTACACTAGTACTAGTATCATTTACAAAAATCACAACATCCTGAAAACCAAGGTTTTTAATTAAATTCTCGGCAATCATTATTGAATTTTTTTTGCTATTAATATTTGTAATTTCTTGTGTTGAAATGTTTTTTTGTTCCGATGAAATTGTACTACTCTCTAGCAATCCTTGATAAGTTTCCAGCATTTGAGAATACATTTTGTCTCTTTCTAACCTTGATGATACAAAATAATCTGCTTGATAATCTACTGCAGTTGTTGTTTTAGTAGAATTATTTGTACTTGATTCTTCTTTTGTTGATGTACTACTTGCTGATGATTCACTTAACTCATTTTGATTGTCTATACCACTTTCTGCAGTTTCTTTATCATCTTCAATATTAGTATTTACATCACTATTTACTGTATCATTGCTGTTAACCAGCTTAGCGTCACCAATTCCAGCCATCTTTTCAGAATCCATTAAAGCTCCTGTTTCTGCTACATTGTGCATGTTTGAAGTAAAACTCACATAGCCAACTGTTATTAACATTAATGCTAATACAGAAATAATAATTTGATTTCTTTTCAAAATTTTCATATAAAACTCTCCTTAAGCAAATTTTTAAAGGCTACTTCATTTCAAACACTTGTATCTTATGTGTTGGAAGTCCTGTAGCCGCTTCTACAGCTTGTATAATATTACTTCTTACTACTCCATTGTTTGCACCTTTTGCAGTTATAACTGCACCTTTAATTTCCGGTGTTATTACACTACTTGTAACCACGTTTCTTTGTCCATTACTCTCTTCATAAACTACTTCTCTTTTATTAGAATTTTCATTTATTGTTCTAACACCCCCTCCGATTATCTTCTTCTTTGGTAGTACTTTGCGTATTATCTTCATTGTACATTGGTATTACCTTATTAGTTTCAGAATATGTAATTAAAACTTTTACATCTTCAACTCCCTCTAATCTCTTTAATATATCTTCCAGCTGTTTTTCTAGCGAATCACTAATTTCATTATCACTGCTGATTACTGTATTTGTCGTTTCTGCTAAATTAACATTTTGGGATTTATTTTTATCATTCTTTTTATCTCCATTCCATATATAATTAATAAATATTATTGTAGCTATTAAAATTATTACAAATACAATTAAATTTTCTATTGATTTTTTGTTGCCACCATGTTCAATTTTAGCCAAGAACTTATCTTTGATATTTCCCATGCTTAAGACCTCCTTTTAAACTAGGAACCAGAGAAGATTTTAAAAAATCAAAATATTTTTTTCATTCACTTCATAAACTCCACTCAAATATTCCCTAAGCTTTCTTTTCTCACTCTCGCTAATTACCGACTTTTCTTCTTTTTTCTCGTCCTTACTGCTACCCCCTAAACTAACTTTTATATTTTCAATATTTTCAATAATTGTAGTCGTGTTATTAGCACTATTTTCTTGATTATTGTTAGAAACATTGTTTTTGGCAGTAACTCTAAATTCAATTTTGTTTAATGTATATTCACCATTATCCAAAATTTCCAAATTAACATCTCCTGTTGTATATCCTTTTTGATTAACTTTTGACTTAATATCTACTTTTAGGTTTTCTTCATACATCCTTTTTATTGTGTTTTCATTACTTAAATTAATATTTGATGTTTCTACAGATTTGTTATTGGAATTTTTTATATAGTCATCAGCAATTATTAACTCTTTATTGTTATTTTTGAATTTATTTATCACAGGAGAAATTATAGTAAACAATACAAACATGCCTATTACTACTTTTACATATTTTCCATTACTGTTACTCGGTAATAACATTTCAATAATAGTAGCTATAATTACTGCAATTATTATTTCCTGAGCCCACATAGTTATAAAAGTCAAAATATCACCTCCAAGTTATCATCCATACATTGCTCCACTATTTGAAATCTTCACAATCAGTGTTACCCCTACTATCAACATCACAGATACACTACATAAAACTGCTAATAAAAGTTTAAATGTATCTCCCATATGTCCCAATAATTTAATGATTTGTCCATCTGCTATTGGCTGACACAAAGCTGAACATAGATAATACATTGTCATTAGCGTAGTTAATTTAATTATAGGGGTTATGCATATTCCAATTATTATTATCACTCCTACAACACCTAGAGCATTTTTCAAAATTATGCTACACCCCATAACAGTATCTACTGCATCCCCCAGTATCTTCCCTACAACTGGTATAAAGTTCGAAACTGCTGCTTTTGTTGTTTTGGCAGTAACTCCATCAACGCTACTACTTAAGCTTCCTTCCAATGATGCAATTCCAACAAACAATGTCAATATTACTCCTAACACCCAAATTGTACTTGACTTGAAAAATTTGGCTAATTTATCAATTTGAACTTTATCTGAAATTTGAGATATAATTCCTAGTGCTGTTGAGACAAGAACTATCGGAATTATTACATTTACTATAAAATTGCCGATTATTGTTATCATAAAAAGAATAATTGGTTCTAATGTTGTAGCTGATGTTATGCTTCCTGTTGTTATCATTAACGTAATAAGAATTGGTATTAATAAATTTATAAATGCAACCAAATTTTGAATAGACTCTTTTACCATTGTGACTATTTGCGCAAAACTGGTCATTACTAACCCCACTATTAATATGTACTGAATATAATATGCAACCTGAGAAACACTGGCATTTCCTAGACTTTCACTTATGCTTTTTAATATTGAATGAATAACTACTATAACAATTATGCTACTTAGAATTGCTGCTGAATTTAATACTTCTTTTCCTAACAAACTGAATAATAATTTCATTAATTTCACATTATCTATGTTTCCCGAAATTGCAGTCGATAGTAAATTATTTAAATCTATACCCGGCATTGATGTTTTTGTATATTTTTCCGCTTCTTTCATAAAATCCGATATATTGAGATTATCTTTCTGGACATTAATAATATCATTTTGATTTTGCATGCTTGCTTTGTTTGTGCTACCATACGCATAGCTTGTACAATTTAGATAATTATGTGGATTTATGAATATTATTAATTCCAATAATAACGTTATAATTAAAACTTTTTTCATATGTATCACCTTTTAACTTAAATGAAACAAAACAAGACCGTCCCCAAATGTCTCATGGAAGAACTTTAACTACTGTCTCTAGCAAACTCGAAATTATCGGTATTGAGACAGTAACTATCATTATCTTTCCACCAATATCCATTTTACTAGCAATTGCACTTTCGCCACAATCTTTGCAAATACTAACTGCAAATTCTGTTAAAATTGCTATTCCCGTAATTTTTATTAGCAAAGCTATAAAAGTTGTATTTATTGCTGTTTTATTTGCTATGTTAGTTAATAGATTAATTACACTAAATAGTTTTTCAAAAACAAGTGTTAGGATTAAAATACTAGCTGCTAATGATACATATAATGCAAATTCTGGTTTGTACTGTTTAACTATTATAATTATCACTAGTGAAATTAAACCTATGCCTATTAGTTTTACTATATCCATCTTTTGTAATTCCTCCTTGTACTAAAGATTAAACATTGTCTTAACTGTACTAAACAATGTACTTATTTCTTTAATAACCATTGTCAAAACAATTACTAAGCCTGCTAAAGTTGTCATCATTGCTTGATCATCTCTTCCCGCTTTTACTAAAACTTGATGTAATACCGCAACCAAAATTCCAACTCCAGCTATTTTAAACAATAAATCAATATTCATATATATGTACCTTAACCTTTCTATTTTTTTCTTTGATATCATTGATGAGCACTTACTTATATAAGGACAATCACTAGCATCAATCCTACTATTGCTCCCAGTTTTTGATACATTTTTTCATTTTTATGTTTTTCTTCGTCAGCTTCATTTATTTGTTTATCTAAAAATGCACACACAAGCTGAATTTGATTAATTTGCCCGTCTATATCAGTTTTACCAAGCAATTTTCCTAAAGTTTTAATGCAACTTATATCTTCTTTTTTTAGATTAGTTCCATTTTCATCAATTGCTTTTTCCCATGCTTCTCCTGCAATCATATTTTGTTGTTCTATGTTTTTTACTGTTTGTGCAAAAATTTTCCCTGCCGTTCCTTTTATTTTTTCCGCTATTTCGTCAAAAATCTCTGGGATTGTTTCAAAAGAAAAATTTATTTTTACTTCGAAAATATTTAATGCATTCTTTATATCTTTTAAGGTGCTAACTCTGTTCGAATATCGTTTAGAAATTAATACTCCAATGATTGTGCTTGTACAAAATAAAAGAAACAGTAATGCAATTTTAAGTATATACATACTTTTCACCTCTTACTGTATAGTATATTCAGACATAATCTATTTTAGAACAAAAAAGAAATCAAAACGTTTGTTATTCGTTTTGATTTCTTTGATCAGATTATTCATTATTCGATTTTACTATTTCTATAATTATAAGTATTTCTATAACTATTTCTCATATTTTTCCGAAATATTTTTATATAGCAATTTTAAATAATTTGGATTTAATCCTGCATCTAATCCTTCGTCAGAAATTCTTTTTAAAACTGTATCAACAAATTCAACAGACCCAGGGTGTTTCACAACTGGACCTGGCTTTTCATTGTTTGTCCAATACTCAAATGGTTCTTCTTTCGTCCATTCTTTTCCTTTATATGCCATTCCAGCTGCTATTTTATCGCATACAGCTTCTACAATATATTTATATGGCATAAATACCGGTATTCTTTTATTTCTATCCATGTCTTCCCAATACTCAAAGTGATGTTTGTTTCTGCCTTTATGATGTAACCATGATAAGCTATATCCATTTAATTCTCTGCATACACGTAACGGGCTTTTGCTTCCATTATAATATTTTACACTTTCGAAAAATTCGGTTGGAGAAAACTTAGATAAGTCATGTAGAAATCCTCTCCATGGAATTCCTGCTTTAATTGATAATTTAAATACGTACCATCTATGTTTGTTAACTAAGCAAAAATGTTTCCAGATTTTTGTTGCCAAATTTAATTCTTTCATTTATTTCACCTCGTATTTCGGCTTCTATTTAGTAATTCCAGTTCTTTATTTCATTTACTAAGCCCTGTAGATTTTCAAAGTGAAGATTATGTCCGCCTTCTATAGTCACAGTCTTACTGTATAGATTCTCGGAAATCTCCTCGTGCATCTTAGTATATTCTGAATACTGTTCAGTATTGACCTTTGATAAAACATTTAAAACAGGTATACTTTCGGGTATCTTCAAATCATAACATTTATCCACATTTTTATCCATAAGCTTTATTTCATTCATCTGCGTTTTATTAGTTGGTATGGTTCTATCCATTGCTAGGAACAGCTCTACTTCTTTGTCTGTAAGAGTAGGTATCTTTTCTTTAACTGACTCAGTATTATAAGACGGCATTAACCTGTCTAACCCTAAGAATATCCAACAATGTGCCATCTTCCAAAACGTGTACTGTTCCTTAGGATTACTATCCTTGATATCCTTCATATGAGGAACATATTCATCTATTCCGATAACTGCTTCAACCTCGTCAGTATATTCGTTAGAATAATAAGTCATATATATTCCTGACATTGAATGACCTATAAGAGTATATTTATCATATCCTAGATGCGCCATAAGCCCGTGAAGTTCTTTACAATAATTTTCAACAGTACGCTCTTTATCAGTCTGATCACTTAATCCGTATCCAAGTGGTTCTACTATCACAATTTTATATTTATCACCTAATTCCTTTGCAAGTGCATCAAAAGAATAATGCACTGAACCATAAGCAAATCCTGGCAAAAGTACAGCAACCTTATCAGAGTCACTGTTATATAATGTATAATTCATTTTATGACCGTCTTCTGTAGTATAATATTCTCCATAAGCATTTTCAAAGCTTTTTCTGTCTTTTTTCATCATTATATGATGCCATATAGAAGTAATACTAATAAATAGTATAAGTATCAAAAGTAATACTAGTAGCACTATTCCTGTAATTTTCAAAGTTTTTTTCATATTTAATCCTCCTCATAACTTATTAATAACTATATTAATTAACTACTAATAAGGATTATACTGTTAAAATACAATAATTGCAATATTTTTTGGTAACTTAATATCTCTTGCATATTTTCGACAAATTTCGTCCCTCAAACTCGAATTTTTTCAACATTTAGAACTGTCCCCCTTGTTGAATAACTTTTTTTATTACTCCTTTTTTATTACTATCCAATAGAATAATTCTCTCAAAAACACCTAAATTAATCAACCTACATATCTCGGGATTTAATTTCAAATCCTGCATGCAATTTCCATGTGCTGTAAAAATTCCTTTTACGCCTGAACAAATTGCATAATTTATAACCTCGCTGTCTTCTTTATTGCCGTATCTCATCAGCAACAATTACTTGTGGTGCAAGTGATCTAACAGCCATTCTTATTCCAATGGTTTTTGGAACATTGTCTAAGACATCTGTTCTAATTCCAACATCGTTTTGAGGAATCCCTCTGTGCATTGCAGCAATTTCGCCTCTTTCATCTATTACAGAAACCGTTAACCCTTTAAAATTTATATCTGGAATGCCATTACTAATCTTGCTTACCAAATCTCTAAGCATAGTTGTTTTTCCCGCACCCGGTGGTGATACAATAAGAGTGTTATATATACTATTTTGTGATATATTAATAACATATTGCAATAGTGGTAAGCTACAATCTTGAATTTCCTTTGCAACCCTTATATTTAATGAATATATATTATTAATATTTATTACTTTTCCATCTTTAATTACAGTACCTCCACTTATGCCTACTCTGTGTCCTCCTTGAATTGTTATGAATCCTTCTGAAATCTGGCTTTGATATGTATAAATAGAATTACTACAAAAATTCTGCAGAACATTAAATATTTCGTCTTGACTTACTTTATATTTTAATATTAACTCATTTAGACCAATCTTTAGTATAATTGGTTTTTCTGCCCTAATTCTTATTTCATCAACTTTTTCCAGGTTAATTTGCGAGAAAGCTTGTACTATACTTTCCGGAAAATTTCTTAATATAGTTTTTCTTAACGAATCGATTTTGTTCACTTTTTCCACCACCGGTTATTTAAATTATTTATAGTATATTTTATGAATTTTTATTTATTTTTAGAACCTTATTAGTCATAAAACTGCGTATAAATTCATAAAATGATATTATGAAAAAAATAAAAATTTTAAATATCACTTGCATAATTTTACATAACATGTTATAATTGTTGCATTATTGCGATTTATCGCATTAGCAAATACCCTTAAAATAACGTACTAGATATAGTATGAATTAAGGAGGTGAGTTTAGATGGTTGACACAAGTTTAGCTGCTGCTATCAAGGAGCACATTGCTAACTGCGCATCTGCACTTGATAAGGCATCTTCTTCCGAGACTATTCATGCAAGAGCAAACGAGCTTCAGCAGGCTCAGACGATGCATAGCAATCCCGAACTTTTCTTCGAAGTTCAGAGAGCTATGTACTTCTGAAAACTACCATCTAACACAAAAAACCACTGGTTCTTCCAGTGGTTTTTTGTGTTTCTTAATTTTAAGTGTTTTAAAACTATTCATCCCAGTTGTGATATACATTAGTAACATCATCTAAATCATCTAACATATCTAAAAATCTTTGCATTTTAGCTGCTCCATTTTCATCTAATGATGTGTATGTTGTAGGAACCATTTGAACTTCTGCTTCTAAGAATTCTAATCCTTGTTCTTCTAATTTTTCACGAACTGATGAGAAATCTTCTGGTGCTGTTGTAATTTCATATACTTCATCCTCTGCTGAGAAGTCTTCTGCTCCGCTTTCTAAAGCTAACATCATTAAATCATCTTCAGACATTGATGTAGATTCTTTGTCTATTACAATTACACCTTTTTTATTGAACATGTAAGATACACATCCTGATGTTCCTAAGTTTCCTCCTGATTTGTCAAATGCATGACGTACATCTGCTGCTGTTCTGTTTTTGTTGTCTGTACTTCCTTCAACTATAACAGCAACACCATTTGGTCCGTATCCTTCATATATTACTTCTTCGTAATTTGCTGTATTTCCAGCTCCTGATGCTTTTTTGATAGCATTGTTTATTGTATCATTTGGCATGTTTGCAGCTTTACATTTAGCAATAACGTCTTTTAACTTTGAATTTCCTGCTGGATCTGGTCCACCATTTTTTACAGCTACTAAAATTTCTCTTCCTAATTTAGTAAATATTTTTCCTCTTGCAGCATCTGCTTTTCCCTTTTTTGCTTGAATGTTGTGCCATTTTGAATGTCCTGACATTTTTTATTCCTCCTTTTATACTCTTTTGAAAAAAATATGTATTACATTCTTTTCAGTTTTCTCTCAAATAAATTTACTTTACTATTTTAACATACTTTATTAATTTTGTGTAGTATTTTTTTAAAATTTCTAAAAAAGCCAACCCATAAAGCTTTATGCTTCATAGGTTGGCTTAGTAATTCCTCTTACAACAGTTCCAATATATCCATCATAAATTTGTTCAGCAGTTACTTTTCTATCTTGTTTTAGTCTATACAATAAACTTGAAAAAGTTACTCCAAAAATACCATATGCAATAGCTTCCGCATCTTTATCATAAAAAATACCTTCATCTATTCCTTCTCTTATTACCTCTTCAATTCTATGTACATAATTATTAACCGCTTTTTGACATTTTCTTGTTCTTGATGTGTCTCCTAAAGTATTGTTTATAACGACTGTTATAAAGTCTTCATAATTAATAATTGTTTTTACTTCTACCAATAATATTGCCTTTATTTTATCTAGCGCATTTTCACAATGCCTAAATTTTAAATCAATACTATTATTTAAAAGTTTAGCACCTTCTTCTAACATTAAATCAAATAAATCTTCCTTTGTATCAAAATGATAATACAAAGCCCCTTTTGCAAATCCAGCTACTGCTGTAATTTCTTCAATTCCAGTATTTTCATACCCTTTTTCCGCAAAAAGTTTTATTGCAGTTTTGAATAATATTCTTTTAGTCTTATTCATCCTTTAGTTCATCCTTTCAAATTTTATAGAAGGTTTGCTAAATAATCAACAACATCTCCTACTGTTACAATTTTTTCTGCTGCTTCATCTGGAATTTGAATTTCAAATTTTTCTTCAATTCCCATAACTAATTCAACAATATCTAATGAGTCTGCTGCTAAATCATCAACGAAAGAAGCTTCTCTTTTTACTAAACTCTCTTCTACTCCTAATTGTTCTACTATTATACCTTTTAAATTTTCAAATATTTCATTTTCACTCATATTTAATTCCTCCTATTTTTTTTTAGTAAATTTTTTAAAACAAAAAATATATTAACATTTAATTTCCCATAATGCAATATCCACTATCTGCATATATAACTTGACCAGTAATTGCTTCAGACATATTGCTTAATAAAAATGATGTTACATCTCCAATTTGGTTTATTGTTACATTCCTATGTAACGGTGCTTTTTCTTCAACTACTGTTAATATAGAATTAAAATCTTTAATTCCTTTAGCTGATAATGTTTTTATTGGTCCTGATGAAACAGCATTTACTCTTATGCTTTCTTTTCCTAAATTAGCTGCTAAATACCTAACACTTGCTTCTAGTGCAGATTTTGCAATTCCCATTATATTATAACCATCCAAAACTTTTGTTGATCCTAAGTATGTTAATGTTACTATACTTGCATTTTCATTTAACATGTCTAACTCTTTTGCAGTTCTTGCTGCTAATACAAGAGAATAACTGCTAACATCATTTGCATGTGCAAAACCTTCCTTACTTGTTTGAATAAAATCATTGTGTAAATCTTCTGTATTCGCGTGAGCTATTGCATGAACAATACCATCTAATTTACCGTTTTCTTCCTTAATCTTACAAAACACATCCTTTACTAGTTCATCCTCAGATGCACCATCTAAAACATATGCTTTACTTCCTTTAAAATCTTCTATTAATTTTTCAATTTTATCTTTGTTTTCTTCTCCCATATATGTAAAAATTAATGTAGCACCTTGTTTATATGCTGATTCAGCAATTCCATATGCTATGCTCCATTTATTTCTAATTCCCATTATTAATATTTTCTTATCCTTTAAAATCATTTTCTATCCTCCTATCACTCTAAATTTATTGTACCTTTGCTCTTTAATTTCATCTGGAGATTTTTCTCTAAACTCTTTAATGTCATTTACTATTAACTTGCGAATTTTTTCAGCTATATTCTTTATGAATTTTTCATCATATTCTTGTTTTCTTGGCTCTTTTATTATTCCATCTATAACATTAAATTTTTTTAAATCTTCTGATGTTAACTTCATTTTTTCAGCTGCTTCTTTAGCTCTTTTTGAATCCTTCCATAAGATACTTGCAAATCCCTCTGGCGATAATATTGAATATATTGCATTTTCAAGCATATATACTTTATTTCCTAACCCTATTGCTAATGCTCCTCCACTAGATCCTTCTCCTATTACAAATGAAATTATTGGAACATGTAGATTTGCCATTGTAAGCATTGATTCTGCAATTGCCTCTCCTTGTCCTTTTTCTTCAGCTTCTAACCCCGGATATGCACCTTTTGTATCAATAATTGTTATTATAGGTCTATTAAATTTTTCGGCTTGTTTCATAAATCTGATTGCTTTTCTATAACTTTCTGGATTTGGCATTCCAAAATTTCTTTCGATATTTTCTGCTGTAGTTCTTCCTTTTTGTTGTGCAATTACAGTCAAATTAAGATTTCCAATATTGGCTAGTCCACAACAAATTGCTTTATCATCTTTTGAAATTCTATCACCATGAAGTTCTATAAATTCATCAAAAATATATTGAATATAATCGAGACTCGTTGGTCTTTTCGGATTTCTAGCTATTTCGACCTTTTTCCAGGCTTGTTCGTTATCTTGACCGTTTACTTGTTTATTATTTAAAGCTTGTTTATTGTCCTCTTCCATTATAAAGCCTCCTTTTTATGGAACTTAATTATATTATATATTGTTTTTTTCATGTCTTCTCTCTTTACTATTTTATCTATAAATCCATGTTCCAATAAAAATTCTGAAGTTTGAAATTCTTCTGGTAATTTTTTCCCTATTGTTTGTTCTATAACTTTTCTGCCTGCAAAGCCAATTCTTGCTTTAGGCTCTGCCAAAATCACATCACCTAAACTTGCAAAAGATGCTGTTACACCTCCATAAGTAGGGTCTGTTAAAACTGATATGTACAAAATTCCAGCTTCATTTAACTTAGAAATGGCTTCTGTTGTTTTTGCCATCTGCATTAAAGATAATATTCCTTCCTGCATTCTTGCACCACCTGATGCTGTAAATATTATTATTGGTATATTTAACTCTATAGCTTTTTCTGCGGCATACGTTATCTTTTCACCTACTACTACACCCATGCTGCCCATTAAAAATCCACTGTCCATAATGCAAATGACAACATCTTCACCATAAATCTTTCCTGTTCCAATTGAAACTGCCTCATTTATGTTCGTTTTCAGTCTTAAAGTTTCGATTTTTTTAGGATAATCCTCCAATTCTAAAGGATTTTTGTCCTCTGGATCGTATTCGAATCTTGCATACGAATCATTATCAACAATCTGAGCTAATCTTCTATTTATATGTAATCTGAAATAATTTCCACAATTAGGGCAAATATTTAAATTGTCATGTAATTCTTCTTTATAAATAATATTTTTACATTCATCACATTTAGTCCATTTTCCAATTGGTATGTCTATGCTTGCCTTCTTTGATGACTGAACCAATTGTCTCTTTTTTATTTTATCTATTATCATTTTACTTAATACACAAATACTAAATATATAAGATATTCGTGTTCTCCTTTCTTTATTTTTTGAAGTTTTTTTCTATAAATGACGTATCGTAATTTCCTCTTATAAAATCTGGATTTTTAATAATTTCAAAAATAAAATCTGTATTTGTTGTTACACCTTCAATTACAAGCTCTTCAAGAGCTCTTTTTAATTTAGCTATTGCTTCATTTCGACTGTTTCCATAAACAATGAGTTTGGCAATCATAGAATCATAATAACTTGGAATTGTATATCCTTCATATATTCCAGTATCAATTCTAATACCATTTCCTCCAGGTAAATTTAGTCCTGTAATCTTTCCTGGACATGGCATAAAGTTTTTATATGGATTTTCTGCATTTATTCTGCATTCAATAACATGATTTAGAAACTTAACATCTTTTTGCTTAAATTTTAATTTTTCATTTGCTGCTATTCTTATTTGTTCTTTAATTAAATCTATATTTGTTCTTAATTCTGTTATCGGATGTTCTACTTGAATTCTTGTATTCATTTCCATAAAATAAAAATTCTTGTCCTTATCTACTAAAAACTCAACTGTTCCAACGCTAGTATATCCTGCAGCTTTTGCTACCTTTATAGCAGCTTCTCCCATTTTATTTCTTAGTTTTTCATCAATTATAGTAGATGGGGTTTCTTCTAATATTTTTTGATGGTTACGTTGGACTGTACAATCCCTTTCACCTAAATGTATGACATTTCCAAATTCATCAGCTAAAATTTGCACCTCAATATGTCTTGGATTTTCAATGAATTTTTCCAAATAAATTTCATCATCATTAAATGAATTTCGTGCTTCCTGCTTTACCAACATATAGTTTTTTTCCATCTCATCTTCTTTTAAAACTACTCTAATTCCTTTGCCTCCGCCTCCACTTGAAGCTTTAAGCATTACTGGATATCCAATTTTCTTTGATATTTTTTTTGCCTCTTCTAAGCTTTTTACGCTTCCATCTGAGCCCGGAATAACCGGAACGCCATATTTTCTCATTAATTCTTTAGAGTTTGATTTGTTTCCTAATGCATCTATTACAGAAGATTTTGGTCCAATAAATTTAATATTAGATTCTTCACAAATCTTTGCAAATTTTGCACTTTCTGATAAGAAACCATATCCAGGATGAATACTGTCACTTCCTGTTATATTTGCTGCTTCAATTATATTTTGTATATTTAAATAACTGTTTTTGCTTGGTGCTTCTCCTATACATACTGCTTCATCTGCTAGTTTTGTATGTAACGATTCTTTGTCAGCTGTTGAATATACAGCAACTGTTTTTATATTCATTTCTTTACATGCCCTAATTATTCTAACAGCTATTTCACCTCTATTAGCTATAAGTATTTTATTCATTTTTCTACCTTCTCTTTATTTATTATCTACCAATGCAAAAGTCAATTCTCCTTTTGCAACTAGTTCTCCATCAACGCTTGCTTTAGCTTCACCTACGCCAATTGGTCCTTTTTGCTTTATAATATTAACTTCTAATTTTAATCTATCTCCTGGTTTAACCATTCTTTTAAATTTCATTTTATCAATTCCAGCAAATAACGCATTTTTATTTTTATTTTCTTCTTTTGAAAGTATTGCCACAGCACCAGCTTGTGCCAAGCTTTCTGTTATTAAAACACCTGGCATAACTGGGCTTCCCGGAAAATGTCCTTGAAAATAATACTCTGCTTCATTTACGTTTTTATAACACACAGCGTACTCTCCTGGTTCAAAACTCTCAACTTCATCAATCATTAAAAATGGATCTCTTTGTGGAATTATTTGCTCTATCTCTTTTTTATCTAACATATTTACCTCTACTTTAATTTTATTAAATTTTCTCCAAATTCTACTGGTTCGCCATCTTTCTTTAAAATTTCAACTACTTCTCCTTCAAATTCAGATTCAATTTCATTCATTAATTTCATTGCTTCGATTATACATGTAGTTTTACCTTTACTTACCTTTTCTCCAACACTTATAAAATCTTTTTCATTTGGAGAAGGCTTAGAATAAAATGTACCAACCATTGGGGATTTTATGTATTTATATATCTGTTCTTGTTTTATCTCTTCTTGACTTTGCTCTTCTATTACTTGCTTAGTAGTATTACTATATTCTTTAATAGCATTTTCTCCATATTCTGAATTTCTTGTATCACCGCATTCTTTTATCATACTGATTTTTGTCCCATCTGGAAAATCAATTTCCAATGAAGCTATTTTAGAATTGCCAACATCATTAATCAATTTTTTTATGCTTTCATATTCCACATTTTTCACCTCTCTTATTTTTCAAATTTCTTTAAAATAATACTAGCATTGTGTCCACCAAAACCTAATGAATTTGACAATGCAATATTTATATCAGCTTTTTTACAATCATTTACTACTAAATTCAAATCACATTCATCATCTTTTACCTTATAATTAATTGTTGGAGGTATAACGCCTTCTTGAATTGCTTTAGCGCAGAAAATAGCTTCACATACGCCAGCAGCACCAAGTAGATGGCCTGTATTTCCTTTTGTTGAACTAACATAAACATCTTGATAATTTTCTCCAAAAACACTTTTAATAGCAACTGTTTCTGTTAAATCATTTAAATGTGTTGAAGTACCATGAGCATTTATATAATCAATATCTTTTGCTTCTATATTAGCATCTTCAATTGCTCTTTCCATTGCTCTTTTAGCACCATCTCCGTCTGGTGATGGTGATGTAATATGATAAGCATCAGATGTTGCACCATATCCTATTACTTCAGCATAAATTTTTGCATTTCTTTTTAATGCATGTTCAAGTTCTTCAAGAATAATAACTCCAGCGCCTTCTCCCATAACAAATCCATTTCTTTCTTTATCAAAAGGAATTGATGCTCTAGTTATATCAGTTTCGCTTGATAGAGCCTTCATATTTTCAAAGCCTGCCATACTTGTTTTGCATATAGCAGATTCTGTTCCACCAGCAATTATTGCATCCTCTAATCCCAATTTTATTGTTCTGTAAGCTTCTCCTATTGCATGTGTTGATGAAGCACATGCTGTAACAATAGATACAGATTCCCCTTTTGCCCCTACATCAATTGCTATGTTTCCTGCTGGCATATTTACAATTCCCATTGGAATAAATAAAGGTGATACTCTTTTATTTCCTTTTTCATAGCATGTGTTACATTGCTCTTCAACAGTATTAAATCCTCCTATTCCAGTACTTACAAACACACCTAATCTATTGAAGTCAGTGTTATTTTCATCAATTCTACTGTCAGCCATTGCTTCTCTTGCTGAACAAATGGCTAATAATGATGCTCTATCTGTTCTTTTTATTGTTTTAGCATCGAAAAATTCTTTGAAATTGAAATCCTTAACTTCTGCATCTAGTTTAGTTTTGAAATCTGTGCAATCAAATTGTTTTATATTGTCTATGCCGCATTTATTATTTAAAATTCCATTCCATGATGCATTAACTGTATTTCCAATTGGTGAAACTAATCCCATACCTGTTATAACAACTCTCTTCATTTTTTCCTCCTACATTAACATTCCGCCATCAATATTTATAACTTGACCTGTTATATATGAACTTTCATCAGATGTTAAAAATTTCACAACATTTGCCACATCTTCTGTAGTTCCAAATCTTTTTAATGGTATCTGTTTTAAAATTTCTTCTTTTAGTTCATCCTTTAGAACTTCTGTCATTTTAGTTTGAATAAATCCTGGTGCAATAGCATTAACTGTAATATTTCTGCTGGCTACTTCTTTTGCTAAGCTCTTTGTAAATCCAATAATTCCAGCTTTTGATGCAGAGTAATTTGTTTGTCCTGCATTTCCTGAAATACCAACTACTGAAGAAATATTAACAATTCTTCCTTTTTTAGCTTTAATCATGTGTGGAATAGCATTTCTTGTTATATTAAATGTTCCAACTAAATTTATATCAATAACGCTTTCGAAATCTTCTTTTTTCATTCTCATTAATAATCCATCTTTTGTAATTCCTGCGTTATTTACTAAAACATCAATTTTCCCATATTTTGAAATAACACCTTTGATAAATTCTTCTGAATTATCATAATCTGATATATCACATTTACATGTATATATTTGTACTCCTATTTTTTCAATCTCCTTAATTAAGCTTTCTAAATCTTCATTTTCGGTTCTATAATTAGTCGCTATGTCATATCCTTGTTTTGCTAGACTAATTGCAATTTGTCTTCCTATTCCTCTTGTTCCACCTGTAATAACAGCCACATTATTCATTTTCATTCTCCTTTACAAATTTAATAGTTTTTTCTAAACTTTCTACATCACAAATATTAAGTATATTAATTTCTTTATCTGTATCCATTCTCTTTATAAATCCTGATAGAGTCTTTCCTGGCCCTATTTCTATAAATGTGTCTATTCCACTATTTATCATCGTATTTAAAGATTTTGAAAATCTAACCGGACTTATTATATGTTTCATTAATATTTTTGAATAATTGTCTTGATTTTCATACATTTCTCCATCAAGGTTCTTTACTACTTTAGAACTAAATTTATTAAATTCTATATTAGTCAATTCATTTTCGAGAGCTTTGGCACTTTCCAATAGTTTTTCAGTATGAAACGGACCAGACGTATTTAAGACTCTTACTTTTTTTGCTCCTAATTCTTTTGCTAGTTCTCCCGCTTCTTCAACTGCTTTTTCTTCGCCGGAAATAACAACTTGACCTGTACAATTATAATTTACTGGGACAACAAATCCTGATTGTACATTGTTACATGCTTCTTCTACTTTAAAATCATCTAATCCTAATATAGCAGCCATTTTCCAATTACCTTTTGGTGCAAGCTCACTCATAAATTTTCCTCTTTTTTCAACGATTCTAATTCCATCAGTAAAATCAAAAAGATTACTATAAATCAATGCTGTATATTCTCCTAAACTTAATCCTGCCGAAATTTCAGCTTTTATATTTTTTTCTTCTAAAATTTTTAAAATTCCTAAACTCATTGTTAAAATACAAAGTTGAGTATATCTTGTTTGATTTAATATATCATTATCTTCTTCAAATGATATATTTGCCACATCAATTCCTGTAATTGATTTAACTTCATTATATGTATTTCTTACACATTCATATTTATCGTATAAATCTTTTCCCATGCCTGAATATTGTGCTCCTTGACCTGGAAATAAAAAACCTATTTTCATAATTTAATCTCCTTTATTAATCCTAGCTTCTATTGTTTTTTCAAATTGATTGCAAAAAGAAGCTATAAACTGTTCAACATCAATTTCTATACCAAATTCTTTTTTTATTGATGTTGCTATATCTTTTAATTCACTGCAAAATTCCATTTGCGAATTATTGATACCAATTCCAACAACAAGATACTTTATAGTACTTCCGCTAACTTTTGTTTCAGTTAAAATTCCTCCTAACTTTTTACCGTTTTTATAAATATCATTTGGAATCTTTATTTCCAAATCTATTTTGTATTCATCTTTCAGAATTTTAACAATTATGTTAGCTATTTCCAATGTAATACCTTCGAGTTCATTTGGCATGCAATTTAATTTCATAAAAAAAGAAAATGTAATATTATTTTGAGTTGAATACCACACTCTGCCATGTGTTCCAATACCTGAAGTTTGCTTATTAGCTCTAATTAATGTTCCATCAACTATACTATTTTCCTGAATTTTTCTCCATATTTCTTTTTGAGTTGAATCAATTTCTTCATATACAGCATAATTTCTGCCAAGTTGTTTTGTTTTTAATCCTATTAATTTTTTAGAGTACTGTAATGTTGTTAATTCTTGCAATGTTTTCATCCCTTTTGATTTTATTTGTTGATGTTTTTATTAATGGTTCTTCTGAAAATACAATTCCTTTAATTGCTTTATAACTTGGCATAATGCTGTTTACTTGTTTTATTTTTTCATGAAATTTTTCGTAAATTTCATTATCTGTAGAAATGTTATAAATATCTTTTACCTCAGTTTTATCAAATACTATTTGAACATTTAATTTTATGTCTTCTTTGCTTTTATTCGTGCATTTTCCAAATATTAATGATTCTTTTACTCCTTCAATTTTATTTACTAATTTTTCCATTTCTTCAGGAAATATATTCTTTCCATTTTTTAACACAATAACACTTTTCTTTCTACCGCAAATATATATATATCCATCATCATCAATTCTAGCTAAGTCTCCTGTTCTTAGCCAACCATTATGTATTACTTTATCTGTTGCTTCTTTATCATCCAAGTATCCAAGCATCACATTGTCACCTTTAACAGCTAACTCTCCGATTCCTTCATTATTTGGTTCTATAATTTTTGCTTGAATTCCTTGCAATGGTTTACCTATTGATGACAACCTGTAGTTTGATTCAGTTTCAATTGAAATAACTGGTGATGATTCAGTTAAACCATATCCTTGAACCAAATTTAGCCCCCATGTTCTAAAGCCTTTTTCAACACATGGATCTAAAGCTGCAGCTCCGCTAATTAACATTTTTATACTTCCGCCTAATGCATCATGTATTTGATTGAAAATAATTTTTCTTTCATCCATAGTACATTTATTAGCAACTTCTTCTAACTTTTCTAATAATTGTAAATGTCCATTTTTTTCAAATTTTCTTCTAAAGTTTTTATAGATATTTTCATAAATTGCGGGAACACACATAAAAATTGTAATATGATTTTCCCTAATATCTTCTACTATATGTTTTAATCCTCTTCCAAATATAATTTTTGCTCCAATACTTATAGGATACAGAAAACCTACTGTACATTCGAAAACATGATGTAATGGTAATACTGAAAGAAATATATCTTCTTCATTTATGTTTAGTGTACATGTAATAGAATACAAATTGGAACATATATTTTTTTGTGATAACATAACTGCTTTAGATTTACTTGTGGTTCCAGATGTAAATAACAATATACTCATTTTATTTTCATCAATTATACTGTTTATAAATTCACTGTTTCCATTTTCTATAAGTTCTTTTCCTTCATCTATTAAATCTTTCTGACTTGTAATTGATTCATGTTGTTCATTGCCCATTGAAATTAATAATTGTAATTTATTATCTTTCTTTTTACTTATTTTTTCTAATATACTTTTATATTTTTCGTCAAAAAATATGGCTTCAACTTCTGATCTTTTTATTAAATTTTCTAATTCATTTTCAGGTAATAATTTATCTAATGGAACAACAACACCTGTTCCACAAACTACAGATAAATATGCCAATTCCCAATTATAACTGTTTTCCCCTATTATTGCTATTCTTTTATTTTTCAAACCTCTATTAACAAGTGCTGTTCCTAAGCAATCAACATTTTGCTTAAATTGTTTGTATGTTATTTGCGTTTTTCCTATTTCATACAAAACATTGTCACCATTACACCTAGCACTTTCATTCAGCATTTCTTTTATATTTAAAAATTTTGAAACATTTTTCATCTTTCATACCTTCCTTAGAATAATCTATATAATTTAATCATTAAAATTTTTAAATGTCACTATACCAACTGGTCAGATTAGTTTTATTGCATAAGTAAATCTACTGACAAGTAATTGCAATCCATGAAATTTTATGTTATAATCTTATACCAGAAAGTACTATTACAATCCTGTTTTCATTTTATAACATTCACAGCTAAGTCAAAAATAATTATTTTTCAGGAGGTATCAACATGGGTTCTTCGCGTAAAAAAGAAAATCGGACACTGCCAGACTTGCAAAAGCAACTAAATTTTAAGGGCACAGACGAAACATTTAAAAAATACGTTGATTCTGCATTAATGAAAAGAGGTCCTATATATCAAGAGATTTTTAAACTATACTATGGCATAGATTGTAAAAAGCTTGATATACAAGACATTTGTGATATATATCCAGGATGTGATGTACCTCGAATTCGTATTTTAGTTTGGAATAGGTTAAAATACGAAATACCTATCATGATTTCAAATGATAATGTGTCTGATTAAAACAATAAAAGCTATAAAATCTTTCCAGATTTTATAGCTTTTATTTATTTCTTTTTTAATCCCCTTAATCTAAGAGCATTTAAAACTACCGTTAAACTGCTGATTGTCATAGCAAGTGCTGCAATCATAGGGTTTAAAATTATTCCACAGCCTTTAAGTAATCCTGCTGCAATAGGAATCATGCAAATATTATAGAAAAATGCCCAAAATAAATTTTGTTTTATATTTTTAATAGTTTTTTCACTTATATAAATCAAATCATTAATTTTATCTAGATTATCATTCATTAGTACAACTGATGCTGAATCCATTGCCACATCTGTTCCATTTGAAATTGATATTCCTATATCTGATGTAACTAAACTTACACTATCATTAATTCCGTCTCCACACATCATAACTAAACCATTTTTCTTTAATTCTTTTATTTTATCTGACTTTTCTTTTGGTTTGACATTAGCTATTATATTAGTAATTCCTATTTCATTTGCAATATATCTTGCCGTTGCTTCATTGTCTCCTGTAAGCATTACTAATTTAATATTCCTATTTTTTAATTTTTGAATAACATCTTTTATATTGTTCCTTACAACATCTTTTACACCTATTAATGAAATCAATTTTTTATTTTTTGCCACAAATAAAAGACTATTACCAGTTGTTGCTAGGCTTATTTCATCTTGTGTAGTCTCTATTTCTATTCCATTGTCTATCATTAAATTTCTATTTCCGATGTAATATTCATCTTCGTTTATTTTTGCATAAACTCCATAACCTGGTATTGATTTGAAATCTGTTGCATCTTCTAATTCAATTTTGTACTCATTGGCATAATTTACTATTGCATATGCAATTGGGTGTTCTGACATTTTTTCTATACTTGCTACATTTTTTATAATTGTATTTTCTGATTCTTCTGAATAATTGTATATTTTTGAAATTGTTAATGTTCCATTTGTCAATGTTCCAGTTTTATCAAAACAAATTGTTTTAACTTTATGTGCATTTTCTAGCACTTCACTTGATTTTACTAAAATACCTTTTTGACTACATAATCCTGAAGAAATAACAATTGCAAGCGGAGTTGCTAATCCTAAACTACATGGACATGCTATTACTAATATTGATACGAAAATATTTATTGAATAACCTACATCTTTTGAAATGATATACCATACAATAAAACTAATTATAGCAATTAATATAATTACTGGTACAAAAAAACTACTGATTTTATCAGCTACTTTTGAAATTGGTGCTTTGGTATTTGTTGCCTCAGTTACCAATCTAACAATTTCTGATACAGTTGATTCTTTTCCAATTCTTTCTGCCTCGTACTTTATTGTTCCTTCATAATTTATACTTCCCGCAATTACATTTGAATCTTTTTCTCTTTTTACAGGCACACTTTCACCCGTTATAAATGATTCGTCAATATGTGTTGTTCCTTCTACAATTACTCCATCTACCGCAATCTTTTCACCTGGCTTACATATTACAATATCTCCTTTTTGGATTTCATCAATTGTAACTACTTTTTCTTCATTATCTTTGATAATTGTTGCGTTTTTTGGCGTTATGGTCACTAATTTTTGCAAAGCTTCTTTGGTTTTATCTTTGTTTTTGTTTTCTATAAATTTGCCTATTTCTATGAAAAATATTACTATTGCTGATGATTCGTAATAAAGATTTTCTACAAAATGATTATAACCTTTTACTATCATTAAAGTTCCATATATACTGTATAAAAAACTTGCAATAACACCAGTTGTAACTAGTGTATCCATATTTGGCGTTCTATGTATTAAATTCTTTATTCCATTTTTAATTATGTGGAATCCTAGAAGTATTACAATTAGTGAAAGAATTAGTAGGCTTGTAGCATAGTTTAGTGGATTGTCCACCATATTTAAATATGGAATAGATGGCAAACCTATCATGTGTGACATAGAAATATAAAGAATTATAATTGATAATATTGTCATTAAAATTAGTTTATACTTTTTATTAGATTTTTTATTTTGCTGTTTTTCAAATGTGTCAATACCAAGGCTTTTGAAACCTGCTTTTTCAACAAATTTATCTAAATCTTTTAGTTTTAACTTTTTATCATCATATTCTATACTGGCTGTGTTCATAACAAGATTCACTGTTGCTTGACTAATTCCATCTTGTTTGTTTAGGTATTTTTCTAGACCCGTGGAACATGCTGAACAAGTCATTCCATCTATGGATAATATAACTTTTTTCATTATTTTGCCTCCTTTGTGTCTCTATTTAATTAAATCCTTAACAACCTCTCCTGCAATAATAAGCCCTGCAACTGATGGTACAAATGAAATGCTTCCAGGAACTTGATTTTTAGCTGTACATTTTCTTTTTGTCCCAGGAGGACATACGCAATTGCTTTTACAACTTATGTTTTCTGTTTCTTCTGGCTTAATTGGTTCTTCTTTAGAATAAACAACTTTTAGTTTCTTTATTCCTCTTTGTTTCAGTTCTTTTCTCATTACTTTAGCAAGTGGACATACACTAGTTTTATATATATCAGTAACTTCAAATCTTGTTGGATCAAGTTTGTTTCCAGTTCCCATGCTTGAAATTATTGGAATGTTTAGTTTATTTGCTCTTATTACAAGTTCAATTTTAGCTGTAACTGTATCTACACTGTCAACTATGTAATCAACTGATTCATCTAAAATTTCTGGACTATCTGGCATGAAAAATTCTTGATAAATTTCAACATTTGCCTTTGGATTGATGTCTAATATTCTTTCTTTTGCGACTTCCACCTTTTGTTTCCCTATTGTACTTCTTGTTGCAATTATTTGTCTGTTTAAATTTGTTAAACAAACTTTATCATCATCAACTAAAATAAAGTTTTGAACACCAGCTCTTACTAATCCTTCAACCACATATGAGCCTACTCCACCTATACCAAAGATTGCAACTTTTGCTTTATTTAATTTTTCTATTGATTCTTTTCCTATTATTAATTCTGTTCTAGAAAATTGATTCATTTTTTATTCTCCTTTTCGAACATTTTATTTTTAACTTTTTAATTCTCCATTTTCTATATGTCCTAACTTCACTGTTGTTGGTCTTCCGTGTGGACATGTATATGGATTTTTTAATTTAAGTAATCTATCAAGTAATTTATGTACTTCGTCTTCTACTAAATCCATATTTGCTTTAACTGCTGCCTTACATGCAACAGTTGCTATAAATCTTTCTTCTATATCTTTAATTGTTGTTCTTTCTTTTGTTAACATCTCATCTAAAATATCCATAAATACATCTTTTGTATCTATTTTTATCTTGTATTCTATATCAGGTATTCCATTTATTTTAATACTATTTTCCCCAAATATTTCAATATCAAATCCATAGTTTTGAAACATTTCTATATTACTTTGAATAAATTCCATTTCTCTGTGTGTTAGATTAACCACTTCAGGCATCAGCATTAATTGGCTATTATTTGTTAAATGATTTTTATAATTATCTTTAATCTGTTCATACAAAACTCTTTCATGAGCTGCATGTTGATCAACTAGATATAGCTCATCATCTATTTCTATCATTATAAACGTTCTAAACACTATTCCTACATATTTGTAATTTACATTTCTAATTTTATCTCTATTTATAAGGTCTAAATTACCGCCATTGCCCATGTTTATAAATTTTGAGTTTGACATATCAGTTGTTGGAATTCCTAATTTTGAAGTATTTATATATTTTAATTCCACATCTTCTTGAACTAGATTTTCTTGAATATGCTCAGACCTATCTTCTTCCTTACTATAATGATTTGTTAAAAAATCAAATTCTTTTTCGATATAACTTTGCTTATTATCTTCATTATCCGTGTTTCCTAGAAAATCCTTATTTAATAACGTTTCTTTTATAGCATGATACACTATTCTAAATAAGGCTTGTTCGTCCTTGAACCTTACTTCCATTTTTGTTGGATGGACATTTACATCATAGTAAGATGCTGGCATTTCTATGTTTAATATGAAAAAGCCATATTTTCCTATACCAGTACCACCTTTAAACGCTTGGTCTGCACTGCTTGTTAAAATTTGATTTTTTATATTTCTTTTGTTTAGGAAAAATATTTGATTTTTTCTTGAATCTTTTGCCATTAAAGTGTTCCCAACTACACCTGTAATTCGTATTTCTCCTTCTTTATGGTCAACTCTTACTAAATTGTCTTTTACTTCTTTTCCAAATAATGTATATACTATATCTTCTATATTTCCGTTACCTGTTGATTGAAAAACATTTTTTCCATCGTTTATTAATTTTATAGAAACATCTAGATTTGATAGTGCTATCTTTTGCACTAATTCTTTTATATATCTAAATTCTGTTGCATCATTTTTTAAGAATTTGTATCTAACTGGAACATTGAAAAATAAATTTTCTACCGTCATTGTTGTACCAATTTTTGAGCCTATTTCTTCTTGGCTAATTATGTCTCCACCCTCTGCAACTAACTTAATTCCGTGTTTCCATACTTTGAGTTTTTGATACTATTGTTAATCTTGAAATTGAAACAATACTTGCTAATGCTTCACCTCTAAATCCCATAGTATATGTATTCTCTAAGTCTTCAATTTTTCTAATCTTACTGGTAGCATGTCTTTCAAGAGCAATTAACATATCGTCTGGTTCTATTCCTTTTCCATTGTCAGTAATACGAATAAAAGTCTTTCCACCATTTTTTATCTCAACAACAATGTTCTTAGCACCTGCATCTATTGAGTTTTCTACTAGTTCTTTTACAACATTTGCAGGTCTTTCAATTACTTCCCCAGCTGCTATTTTGTTTATTGTTAAATCATCTAATAATACTATATTTCCCATACTATTTTCCTTTTCTCTTTTTGCTGCTCATATTATATAACAAATTTATAATTTAAACAATAGTTTTAATATAGCTTGGTCTATTACTATGCTTGCTTTTTTTATAATATAGTGTTATAATAAGTATTATGTTAAACGTTCACTGCTCACATCATATGATAGGAGGTAATCTTATTATGGATATTAAGACCATTGATGAAATGACTGAGTTTTCCTTCAAAGATGATACGTCAAAAAAACGGTGGATACATTTAGTCGAAACACAGTATTTTGATAACTACAATATGCATATAACCATGGACTTCGTAAGAAGATGGGGAAAAGCAATGCAGTATCAGATGAAAAACAATCAGGCGTCATTAAATACCATTGCTATTCTTTGTGCAAAGGAAGCAGATATTGACAAGTTGGTCAAACAACCACACTTAGAAAAAGCTATAACTTTGCTTTCAGAAACTTGGTTCTATTGTAATGAATTTCAGAAATGGGTAGCTAATGGTGGCAGTGCCATCATTAAACAGTATTTTTAACTATCAAAAAAGAGACTTTATTTTATAATAAAGTCTCTTTTTCTTTTTATCCTAATGCTACATCTAAAATCATCATTACAACAAATCCAATTGCAACCCCTATTGTACCTATGTTAGAATGATCTCCATCTTGTGACTCTGGTATTAGCTCTTCTACTACAACATAAATCATAGCACCAGCTGCAAAAGCTAAAACATATGGTAATATTGGAACTACAGATTTAGTTAATAATATTGTTATTATAGCTCCTATTGGTTCCACAATTCCTGATAATGTTCCTAAAATAAATGCCTTAGATTTTGATACTCCTTCAGTTTTTAATGGCATTGAAATAATTGCCCCTTCTGGAAAGTTTTGAATTGCTATACCTATTGCTAATGCAAAAGCACCTGCCATTGTTATTCCTGCATTTCCAATTAATGCTCCTGCAAAAGTTACCCCTACTGCCATTCCGTTCTGGAA
>ODAI012564571.1_pt1 | contig 47309 bp, 47 predicted proteins | sample 1539321 | NCBI WGS metagenome assembly ODAI01 (sample SAMN02144231, study PRJEB22623) | gut metagenome | biome: sheep rumen | host: Ovis aries | place: New Zealand
AGCCGGCTGACGTTATAGTTAAAAATTCCGTTGGGATACCATTCTTCCCGGTCGTCATTATGAAAGTCATAATAATCCGGTCGGTATACCATCTCACGATATCGAAACTCCATATGCGTCACACTCCCTATGAATTAACCGGCAACTCTCTTATGCCCGGTTTCTTCCGGCCAGAAGTCTCCGGAAAGCTTCGTTCAGTTCTGCATAATCATGATTATGATCATCCGGTGCTGCATCTGAGATCTGCTTTTGCCTTGCACATTCTTCACGTATGAACGATATGATAACCGGCATCTGAGTGTTCAGATCTTTTTCTTCCGTCTCCGCCTTCCTTGCCAGCAATTCTCGGATCGCTGCATACAGGTCCTGTGTCAACACATCATCCGGTTCTCTGAACATGGTAAGCAGCTTTTCAAATTCCATCGGCGGAACAGTATGATATCGCTCGATCCACTGGCAGCACAGAAGAGGCCGGAGCGCATAGAAGTATTTTTTATAGCGGATCATATCCCCGGTGAGATATCCTTGCAGTGTACTGTTGGCGGTCCCGTAATAATGGCATAAAGCAGATTTTTCAGAGAAATAGTGCATGTCGGCTTTTTTTAGATCGTCCCATTCCGCTGCCTTCCGGTAAATGATCGGCGAATTAGCCCATTCCATCACATTCGGATTTCCTTTTCCGAATGCCAGCAGCGCTTTGCGAAGATCCCAGCCATTGATATCCAGGACTTCATCTAGCTGCCATTCGATGACGTCTTTCATAGTATCGATCCGGAGGTATTCCTCCGGCCGGTGCACATAGATAAAACGCACATCATAATCACTGTCCGGAGAAGCAAATCCCTAGGCACGGCTGCCCGATTCGACTGCGAACGGCAGTATTTCAGTCTGGATGATTTCAACAATGATCTCTGGGAGGAACTGGACAAATTCAACGATCAGCCCTTCACCAATAAGGAGCACACCAGAAACTATTACTGGGAGGAAGAGAAGCTGGATCTGATGCCCCTCCCTCCAGCGCACTACGAGTACACTGAGAGGAAGGAAGCAAAGGTATCAAGCGACTTCCACGTGCGCTTTGACAATGCTTATTATAGCGTAGATAAGGCATATCTGCACAAGAAAGTTTTGATCCGTGCAACGACATCGAAGGTCAGGATCTATAGCACCTTTGGAGATTTTATATGTGAACATCAAAGAGCCACGTCCAAGGGACAGCATGTCACAGACGTTGCGCATCTCCCAAAGAATTACCAGACGATGCGTGCATGGAACGGTCCGTACTTCATCGAGAAAGCGATGGCAGTAGGGCCTAACACGGTAGCCGTCATTAAGACGGTTCTTGGCAGCAAGAAGCTGGAGGTGCAGACTTATCGCACCTGTGTCGGGATCCTTCAGTTTAAGGACAGGTATAACAATGCGGTTCTTGAGGAATGCTGCACACGGGCGATGAGAGCAAACAGACCCTACTATTCGTATATCAAGAATACTGTAGCGCAGGTTGCTGAAGAACTTAAGGTGTCGCCCACCCGCAAAGCCAAGGAGGAAAAGGCCATTCCATACAAAGGCGGGATAACACGGGCACCTAAGGCATCAGAACTCGATACGCTCCTGTCTAAGAGCAAGGAGCTCCTTGGAAAGGGGGCTGATGCATGATGGAAAGTAATGAACAGGTTATGAATGCCATTGTCGACGAGCTCAAGGAAATCGGTCTCAAAAAGATGGCAGAGGAACTGGATATACAGTACAACTCACCGGATTTCATCAAGCTCGACCGTGTGGAACTGATCCGGAAGATCGTTGAATCAGAGTATGTTTACAGGGCAAACAAGCGGCTTGCCACGAGGTTACAGCTTGGACACCTCAAAGGATGTCCTCAGGAGCTTTCCAACTGCGTTGATACGGCAGAGAGAATCTATGAGCCAGAGGGTACGATAAAGCATCTTTCATCGTTACGTTTTGTTGAGAATTGGATGAATGTGTGCATACTCGGGGCCTCCAATAGTGGAAAGACTTACCTTGCAAAGGCAATAGGTCTCAGCGCCTGTTCGCGGTACAGGGTCGAATACTTCTGCACAGAGGAATTGGTGGACAATCTTATGCTTCTTAAGAGGACGGACAAAAAGAAGTTCGGCAGCCGTAAAAAGCACCTGTGCAGTATAGAATTGCTGATTCTGGATGATTTTCTCCTCCACTCTTTCACGGATGAGGATGAGATCAAGGCGATTCACGAGATACTCAATAAGAGGCAGGAAGCGAACAAGAGCACGATCATCTGTTCACAGAGAATGCCGCACGACTGGAAAGCCCAGATACTGGATGATGAGGTTGCTGCGGATGCCATTATGAAAAGAGCGACGAAGCACTACACCGTTATGATAAATCTGAAGGAATAGAATAGAAGTAACACCAAAGATGGTCATGGCCAGCTATCGGAGTGTCTTGGCTGGCCATGAGCCATTGCATCGATGACGGTATCGCCCATCTTGTATTGTCCGGCGGTCACCGCACGATGTCCGATGTAAATCCGCGCCGTGTCCACTCGTCACCGCATTTTTGTCCGGCAGAGGTCGCAAAACGCAGGGGTTTGCTAATTTCTCAATCAAAGGAGAAAAGCCCGCTTTTTCAGGCATTTGCGAGAAATGATCTCTAATGAACGCGGATTATCACCGATGCGTTCACGTGATCAGCGCAACAAACGCCTTCGTTGACCGAATCCCCGGAAATCGGGTGAGAATCTACACGTTAGAAGAATCGGCGATATTTTAGATCCAGCTAATATGTAGAAGGGGATTTTAGACGGATATCGTCCTGTGAGATAGAAGAAGCGGGAACCGATTTTTTCGGTCCCCGCCCTCTTAAATAGCGTTCCTGGCGGGATTCGAACCCACGACCTTCCGCTTAGGAGGCGGACGCTCTATCCTGCTGAGCTACAGAAACAGCTTTGATCATCCGTGACTGCAGAGCCTTTGGCTCCGCTGTGTCGGAACTGTCTGTGAATGAAGTATGATCATGTCAGAACCGTTTGTTGCGGAGATACTTAATTTAAGCATCCGTTTCACATTCGTCTGAGACATCACACAAAATTTATTATACTCCTTTTCCTTGTGATAAGCAATTATTTTTTCATTTTAATACTCAGGTTTTACAATTTTAAGCTTATTTGTACGTGGTATCGGGGTTATGGCTCATCCGAAGGTTTAAGTGTTTGGTTACACTCCGTCCGTTATACTTTATATTTTAAATCAGGAAAAATTAATATGTCCCTGAAGTAATATAACGCCTCTGAACCTCCGCCCGGGTAAAGGCTCTCCCAGAAGATCCATTTTGTTAATACATAATTTCATCGGCATACTGTTATAGTTTATATCCATAACATAGATCTTCTCTCCGGTGATCACATTTTCCTCAAGCTCTACAGCTTCTATTTCAGCCAGAATTGAATATTGATCGCATTCAACACCGTAAGGCATCATATAGGTATCAACGAGAGAAAAAACATCCTCCTTAAGGATCTGCCTTGAGATAACATTGTATGTGTCTATATCCTCAAGCGTAAGGCTCTCCAATGCTTCCTCATCACCCATTCTTGCGGCATTTATCTTTTCATTTCTATCCTCCACCGCCTTCTTGATCATTTCCTTTTCTTTTTCGTCCTTTTTAATAGGAAGCATTATGATCCCCTGCACGGATAGGGCAGTAAAGGTTACGGTGGTCCCTGTAAAGGGAAAATTCTGAACCGTGTTTCTTCTGACCAGCTCAAGCCCGTTCTGCATGAAAAATATTATCGATACTCCGACCCTGATATCCTCACAGACTCCGGCATAGGATAACTGACTTGCATGTCTTTCAACATTTACATCTTCTTCCGTGCTGATCTTATCACCTATACAGATAGGATAATAGAAATCCAGAGTAAGCTCCTCTTCTCTGTCATATTCTCCCCTGAGAGTAACACCGGTTGATGGACTGAAACGCTTATAATATTCAACAAGTGCCATATTCTCATCAACATCGACGTATTCTCTGTTATCCGGATCTGTTACTATTATATTAAGAAGCTTCTTTAATTCTTTTTTTGATTTCAGTTTACTGAAGCCAACCGCACGTAAATATGAATGCATAACATATTACTCCTGATTATGCTTTTCTTTGCTGCAAAATGCACCTGTTTATGAAAAATCAGTACTTTCGCCTTCAAGCGCGAGCATAAGAGCCTTCTTTTCTTCATCGCCAAGAGAAATATTACATTCTCCTTCTATTATCTCCTTAGTATAGACATAACAGCCTTCACTGCTGTGTACGGAATTAAGGATAAAACCGGTAGCATTATCATTAAGAAGCGCTATGCTGAAGCTGAGCTTTCCGCCCATTTCCTTAAAGGCATCGTATTTTACTATTCCTACTCTCTGATAGGTTTCCTTAAGATTATCAATTATTTCTACTATATTTTTACTGTTTTTTTCAACTGCCAGTTTAAGCCTTGCGATGTCATCAAATATCTGAGCGATCTCTTCTTCAAGACTTTCAGCTTTTCTTCCCCTCATAAACAGCTCGTAGCTTGTTCTTATAGTATTATACCTCGATAGGAGAATTAGTAAAAGCACTAGCAATATCATTATCATAACAAACTGAATCACAAACAGGATCCCCGGATCAAGATTCAGTCCCATTGCTGAAAATAATCTGCTGTTCATATACTCCCTCTCTGTTCTGTCAATTCATAAGCATTTCCGTTATTCTTTCAAGATCCTCTCTTGAATAGTATTCTATTTCGATCCTACCGATATTATCGTTTTTAGGATTAATACTTACCTTAGTTCCGAGGTTGCTCTTCATTTTTTCCTCAAGATCACGATATATAATATCCAGATTACTTGTTTTATCCTTTTTCTTCTTAGTTTTATCCAGGTTTTTGATATACTTTTCTATATCGCGTACCGTCATTTTTTCATCAAAAACCTTTTCTGCGAGACGTATCTGTTCATCCTTATCTTCTATCGCAAGAAGCGCTCTTGCATGCCCTGCACTGATAAGACCTTCTATTATCATATTCTGAACTTTTTCATCAAGCTTTAATAATCTTAAAGAATTTGTTATCGTAACTCTGTTTTTAGATACCTTTTCCGCTACCTCATCCTGTTTAAGATTCAGTTCATCCAAAAGCTTTTTATATGCTCTTGCTTCTTCTATCGGATTCAGATCCTCCCTCTGAATATTTTCTATAAGGGAAATCTCCATTATCTGCTGTTCCGAATAATCGCCGACAATAACGGGAACCTCTTTTAAATCAAGCAGATTAGCTGCTCTCCACCTTCGTTCCCCTGCAACGATCATATAATGATCACCCTTATCCACAACGATTATCGGTTGTATTATTCCGTTTTTCTTTATTGAATCCGCCAGCTCATCAAGACTGTCTTCATTAAAATTTGTTCTGGGCTGATCAGGATTTGGTTCTATTTTTGTAAGCTTAACCATCCTGACACCGGATTTATCCTCATTATCGGAATTTTCGGTGATCACAGGTCTGATCAGGACGTCAAGCCCTTTACCCAATGCTTTTTTTGTTGCCATAGCTCCTCCGGAAATAGAATTGTAAATCTAGTTAACTCTTTTATTTTATTAAAGGATACTTACTTGCCACATCACTCATTATGCTTTATCACTTCCCGTGCCAGGCTCATATAGCTTTCCGCGCCTGCCGAACGGGAATCATAATAGCAGATCGGCTGGCCATGACTTGGAGCTTCAGCCAGTCTTACATTATTCGGTATCAATGTCTTATATATATGATAATTATAATCCTTCAGACTTTCTTTTACATTATCAACCACCTGATGAGAAAGATTTGTTCTTGAATCATACATAGTAAAAACTACACCGTCAAGCTCCAGATCTTTATTAAGCCTTTCTCTGGCAAGGTTTATTGTATAAATAAGCTGACTTAATCCCTCCAGGGCATAAAATTCACATTGAAGCGGAACAAGTACTGAATTTGAAGCTACCATTGCATTTATTGTAAGCATACTGAGAGAAGGGGGACAATCTATCAGAATATAATCGTATTCCTTTTTTACCCAGTCCAGCTCATTTTTTAACAGAAACTCTCTGTTCATATCATTGATCTTCTGTATTTCTATTGCTGCCAGATTTACATTTGACGGTATTACTGAAAGATTTTTAAATACATCCTTTATGATGCATTCTGAAATTGATCTTTCTCCGAGCAGTAGTTCATATACTGTATTTTCACAGGTATTTTTATCGATTCCAAAGCCTGTTGTAGCATTACCCTGAGGGTCCGTATCTACAACAAGAACTCTTTTATTGCAGTTTGCCATGGCTGCCGCAAGGTTGATAGCCGTAGTTGTTTTTCCTACGCCACCCTTTTGGTTTGCTATAGATATTATTTTTCCCATTTACTCTCCTTATATTAAGTACAGTACATATATATTGAGTGAAGTTGTTCTTGTTTATTATAGATGTATTGTTGATTAATGACAATCTATTATGTTTCACACTGATTGTATAATCTGCTCCGAAATTGTTTCACGTGAAAATACTATATATTGATTTCATATGTTTCACGTGAAACATTATGTTGTATATGTAAATATTCTTATTGAATATGTTTCACGTGGAACATCTTATCCGGTGATATTTTTAATATATATGATGATACCATATTTAAAAAGTTATAAAGATAAAAAGATAATAATAATGTTATTTACTACTCTTATTGCAATTTATTCATTATGACAGGTTATAATAGTATAACTACTTGCATTGACCGTGATCACGCATCCATCTATATGAATATACCAATTTTTACCATGTCTTTCTATGTTCGCGTCTGTTTTTAAGATTTCTTTCTTGCACCAGGCAACTACATCTATTTCCCCAAGGCCGAGATTTTTTTTTATTCTGTCTACTCCCTTATCAGTAGTATGCACTCTATCTATATTTCCAATAAGTATATTATCCATAATATTTTCTTTGTATTTTTTACTTAGAGCCATAATTTGGAAAAAGGACAAAATATAATTATTTATAAGTTTGAAAAGGGGCTAAAAAATAACAATAAAGCTATAATAACTACGCAATAAAATCCTTGAACAGATTAATAACTGAATCTATCTCACCTGAGGATTTTCCGGGCTCTGTCTTGATAAATTTCAATGCAAGATTAAGCTTGTAAATAATATTTTTAATTTTATTTTTACTTATCATGACATTAGCCTTACTGTCTTTGATCTCGTCTTCACAGGAAACCATATTGCTTTCCTGCAGTAATGTCTCCAAAACATTCTTTTTTTCACTGTAATAATTTAACCTGGATCTTAAATAATTATTTTCCTCTGCCAAAGAGTCCTTCGAATTATTAAGCTCCTTTATTTTTTCAGTATTATCACCGGAAATATGCCTCGGTGAAAACATCTGCCTGTCATCATCATATTGAGTAAGCTCATCTATATTATCCCTGATAATATCTATCCGCGCATCATTATCATTTATTTTTTTCTGAATCTGATTTTCTTCAAATTCAAATTCATCATGCATATCTCTAATAATTTTTTTTTCATTACTTGTCATAGCAAATACCGTATTTAAAAGATCTGTCTGTTTACAAAATATTTATAAATGATTAATCGGTCCTTCCTTAGCATACTCCGGCGGGATACGCATATATTTACATAGGAAGGTCGCAGGCACCAGGGAGCTTATCTAACATTGCTAAGCAAACGTCGAATCGGTTTTGCGCGGGAAACTCTTTAATCAGTCTTTTCCTAACTTATTATAAGAGGATGTTTTTTCGGAGTTCCTGCTTTTCTTGGATATTTCCCGGGGGTATTTTTGATCTTTTTTATAAAGATAAAAGCCCTGTCTATATCAGCACCTGGAATATGAAATTTCTCAATCTTATTTATTTCACCGCCAAGCTCTGATAATGAAAAAGAAGCATCAGCTGTTTCATTTTCCGAATCAATACTTTTATATGCTATAAACTGACCATTAAGTCGTACGAACGGAAGACACAATTCATTTAATAAAGAAAGATTTCCTACAGCTCTTGATAAACAATAATCAAAGCCTTCTCTGTAATTTGAGTTATGCGCAAGATCCTCTGACCGCGAGTGAACAATATCGATATTTTGAAGACCAAGCTTTTCAACGGCAAACCGAATGAAGTCAAGCTTCTTATTTACTGAATCCATCATAGTGATATTTATACCCGGAACCATTATCTTAACAGGAATACCCGGAAAGCCTGCTCCCGTACCTACATCTATCACTCTTTCGCCTTCTTTGAGATCAACATATTTCAGAATAAGAATGCTGTCAATGAAATGCTTGTATATAACGTCTTCTTCGTTAACGATGGCAGTAAGATTGACCTTCTTATTCCATTCGATAAGCATCGCATAAAAAAGACCGAAGGCCTCCAGCTGCTCCTCACTTATATCAATATTTACCTCTTTACAGACTGATCTTAATTTATCGACAATCATAATAATCAATGCTTCAGATATACAAGAAGAACTGAAATATCCGCAGGGGATACGCCTGATATTCTGGAGGCCTGCCCTATTGAAACAGGTCTGAACATGGCAAGCTTTTGCTTTGCCTCCAACCGCAGGCCGGAAATTTTTTCATAATCGATATCATCAGGGATATATTTTTTTTCAAGCTTCTTAAAGGCTTCAACCTGATGAAGCTGTCTCTCTATATATCCATGATACTTTATCTCAATCTCTACCTGATCAGTTATCTCGTCAGAAAGAACCTCCCTGCCCTTATCTATTTCGGCAATACCCTTATAGGTCAATTCAGGCCTGGATATCAATTCATAAAGACTTGCCCCCGATGATAATTCATTGGAGCCAAGAGACCTCAGAACAGAATTAGTGTAAGGATCATTTCCCACATATGTATTCTTTAACCTGTTTATTTCCTCTGCTATCTTATTTTTTTTATTAATGAGTCCGTTATATCTTTCTTCAGAAATAAGTCCGTAAGCATGACCGATCTCAGTCAGCCTCAGATCAGCATTATCCTGTCTCAAGAGCAGTCTGTATTCAGCCCTTGAGGTCATCATCCTGTAGGGTTCAAAATTATCCTTGGTAACAAGATCATCAATAAGAACACCAATGTATGCCTGCGACCTGTCAAGTACCAGCTTTTCCTTTCCCATAACGGATCGTGCGGCATTTATTCCGGCGATTATTCCCTGTGCAGCCGCCTCCTCATAGCCGGAGCTTCCGTTAAATTGCCCGGCAGCAAAAAGATTTTTGACAGCCTTAAATTCAAGCGTCGGATACAGCTGCTTAGGATTTATACAATCATATTCTATAGCATATGCATTTCTGACTATTTTACAATTTTCAAGCCCGGGAACAGTGCGATAAAAATCTCTCTGTACGTCCTCGGGAAGTGATGAAGAAGCTCCGGATACATACATTTCATTTGTAGAAAGTCCCTCCGGCTCAATAAAAAGCTGATGTCTTTCCTTATCTGAAAATCTTACCACTTTATCCTCTATAGAAGGACAGTATCTCGGGCCTGTACCCTCAATAATCCCGGAATAAAGAGGGGACCTGTCCAGATTTGCTTTTATAATATCATGTGTTTTTTTATTAGTATAGGTAAGATAACATGAAACCTGCTCCTTCTGGACACAGGCCGGATCGGTAGTGAAGGAAAAGGGTATAACGGGTACATCTCCCTTCTGCTCCTCCATCCTTGAAAAATCTATAGATCGTTTATCTATTCTGGCCGGAGTGCCGGTCTTGAATCTCACAAGCTCAATTCCAGCAGCTCTCAGAGAATCAGATAAGTGCTCCGCGGCCTTTAGCCCGTTTGGTCCTGTATAGGATATAGCCTCTCCGCAAAGACACCTGGCATTCAGGTAAGTACCGGTACATAATACAACTGCCTTTGCGTAATATATACCGCCGGTAAATATCTTTACACCCTTTACCGTACCGTCCTCAATAATAAGGCTGCAAACCTCGGCCTGCTTCAGGGTAAGATGATCCTGAGCTTCAAGAGTCATTCTCATTGCTCTTGAGTATTCCAGCTTATCGGCCTGCGCTCTGAGAGAATGAACAGCAGGACCCTTTGACTTATTCAACATCCTGGATTGAATAAAGGTCCTGTCTATATTTTTTCCCATTTCTCCGCCGAGAGCGTCTGTCTCACGTACAAGATGTCCCTTTGAAGTTCCGCCGATATTCGGATTACAGGGCATTAAAGCTACACTGTTTATGCTTATGGTAAAAATAACTGTCTCAAGTCCCAGCCTCGCACAGGCAAGAGCTGCTTCACAACCGGCATGACCTGCACCAACAACCACGACATCATATACTTCTTCAAACATTATTACTCCGGATAATAAAATGCATACCCAACATTAAAAATATTACTTTCCAACACAAAAATCTGAAAATATTTTATCGGCAACATCATCACCAATTTTTTCACCGATGATCATACCCAACAAATCATAACAATCCGTAAGGTCAATGGATATGAAATCCTCAGGCATATTATTCGTAACAGAAAGCCTTGCATTGTTCATTGCGGCAGCGGCTTTTTCAAGCAAATTCCTGTGCCTTTCATTTGATATCATGATCTCATCATCATAATCAATGACACCGGATAAAAACATACGATTAAGCTCTTTATTAAGCAGATCAAAGCCCTCACCCGTTTTTACCGATACAGAAAGTACCGAAATATCATTATCATTACAACAGGGATCGCAGTCATGATACCTTTTTTTTACATCTGAAACACTTACCTGAGGATCAAGATCAGATTTATTTAAAAGTATTAAGGCTTTTTTATCCCTTATAAATTTAAATATCTCTGTATCATTTTCATCAAGTGGAACGGACGAATCGATCACGAAAATAATGAGGTCAGAATCACTTGCATAGCTTTTCGCCTTTTCCACCCCGAGCCTTTCAACGGTATCATCCGATTCCCGAATTCCCGCGGTATCACAAAGTACCAGTAAAAGATTATCAAGCCTCACATTTTCTTCTATTATATCCCTCGTAGTCCCGGGAATATCAGTGACTATGGCTCTTTCAGAGCCGGACAGAAAATTTAAAAGCGAGGATTTGCCCGCATTGGGCTTACCAAGTATAGCGGTCTTTATACCCTCCCTGATGATCCTTCCGTTATCAAAGGAATTCAGAAGCTTATCAAGCTCATGGATCATATCATCACATTTTCTTCCTATCCTGTCTGCATAGCCGTCAAGAGAAATATGCTCCGGATCATCCAGAGCGGCCTCAATATATGCTATCTCATTAAGAAGCTCCCCGCGTAAATATCTTATTTTTTCATTAAGCCTCCCGGTAAGCTGCTTAAGAGAATTATTCAGAGCATAATTGTTTTTGGAATTAATAACATCTATTACGGACTCAGCCTCTGAAAGATCTATCCTTCCGTTAAGAAATGCCCGTTTGGTAAATTCACCGGGTTCGGCAGCTCTCGCTCCCGTTTTTAATACAAGCTTTAAAACATTATCAAGGACCAGCATTCCTCCGTGACAATCTATCTCAACCGTATCCTCAGCGGTATAGCTTTTAGGAGACCTCATAGGAATAGCAAGGACCTCATCCAGAAGGACCTCCTCATCATATATATATCCGTAATAAACTCTGTGAGATTCAAAGCGGGAAGGGACCCTTCCGCTTTTTGTCCTGAATATCTTCCCTAAAATATCGAATGAAGCAGGCCCGCTTATACGAATAATGCCGATACCTGAAGAGGTCATTCCAGTTGCGACCGCCGCTATCGTATCCTCAAGAAACATAAAAGCTCCGTAATTACATTAATATTAAGATCATTAACATATACGCGGCCCGTCCTTCAGATCTTCTGTAAAACGGGCCGCATAAAAAAAGGCAGATTAAAAAACCTGTTTATCTGTTATAGGTGATAACTACCTTCCTGTAGGGCTCATCACCCTCAGAATGAGTACTTACATATTTGTCATTCTGAAGAGCAGAGTGTATTATCCTTCTCTCATAGGGATTCATAGGCTCAAGCACTACAGGCCTCTTTGTCCTCTTTACCTTATAGGCAAGATTCTTTGCGAGATTCTCAAGTGTATCCTTCCGCCTTGATCTGTAATTCTCCGTATCGAGCTTTACTCTTACATAATTGTCCGAATTTTTATTGACATAAAGACTCGTAAGATACTGAAGAGAATCAAGAGTCTGTCCTCTCTTTCCGATAAGGATGCCCATCTCGTCTCCTGAAAGCTCTATATTTATCTCCTCTTCGGTCTGCTCTACCTTAATATCCGCCTTGATGCCCATTGCATCAAAAACCTTATCAAGAAATTCCCTGGGATCGTTTAATTCACCGCTTTTTTTTGCGGATCCTTCAACATTCTCAATTTTTTCAACCTTCTCTGTAGTGTTTTCCGCCTGCTTTACAGTCTCCTTAATATCCTCTTTCTTCTCATTATCAACAGACTTTTCAACAGAAATATCCTCATCCGATCTTATTCTTGCCTTTATAACAGCCGGCTTGTTTCCAAAGCCTAAAAATCCCGAGGAACCTTTTTCAATTACCTCATAATCAAGACGATCACTTGTAACCTCTAATCTCTGACACGCCTCTGTAATGGCGTCATCAACAGTTTTTCCAGATATTTCAATATAATCCATTATAAAAATCTCCTGTAAAAATAATTATATTATCTGTATCGATTTGTTTACAAAACTTCATATTACGAGTTCTCATTAAATTTCCTTACAAGATCTGCCTTTTCAGCTATTCCTCCAGGCTTGTAATTACCTGAGGAAACAACGGTATCCGCGGCAGCTTTATTTAACATAGCCTTTTCTCTTATTCCGAGTCTCCTGCTCTCTTCAGAGGAATTACCGGAGCCCTCTGAAAGGGTCTTGGTAGACATATTGGCATATTTTTCAAGAAGAGAAGGTGCAGAGCCTCTTTTTTCATTCTTCTTTTTCATCTTCTCAGCATTCTTTGCTATCATATCATTGATATCCTCCTTATCAAGATATTTATTGATAGCAACCTGCTCGATACAGCGGACAACCGCACCGAATATCCAGTAGAGTCCCATACCTGAGGGAAGAGAAAAGCAGAAAACCGCAGACATCAAAGGCATCATGACATTCATGGTCTTCATCGACTGCATCATCGTATCCTGCTGTTCGTTTCCCGAAGGCTCATTATTTACCTGAGGAGTCAGCTTTACATTAAGCCACTGGGTAACAGCCGCAAGTAACGGAACCATCACAGCTCCAACAAGAAGCCCGAAGGAATGTGATTCAAGCCCCTGCTTAAATACATATGAAGGAGAATTTGCGATATTCAGACCAAGAAAATGGTTATATTTTTCAAAAAGATCATATGTACCGTTTCCGGCAGCATTTGTGATCAGCTCCTTAAGGCTCTCAAAATTACCAGGAGCATAAATATTAGCCCATTCCGTAGTAGATGCCTTGTTAAGCACATCTATTACCGTATTACTTACATATCCGGTATCTCCGTTTATGAACAGCTCGTTTGTAAACTGCTTGGCAAAACGGCCTGCCGCCTGAAAATTATCGGTACTCTGAATAAAATCAAGAGCACCCTTCTCAGTGATAAATTCAGAAACAAAGGGAAAGAAAATATCCTTGAATTTTGTAACATATGCAGGAATATTGTCTATAACCCTGTAAAGTGCCAGAAGAATGGGCATCTGGATCAACATAAACCCGCAGCTTCCGGTAGGAGAAACTCCATACTTTGCATAAACAAGCTTTGTCTCCTCATTCATTCTCAGCATGGAATCCTGATCCTTTTTGCCCTCATATTTCTTCCTGATGGCATTTAATTCGGGACTCATTAATGCCGAAAGCTTTGAGAATTTCTGCTGTCTTATAGTCATGGGAAGCAGCAGTAAATAAATAACTACAGTAAATATAAATATCGAAAGACCTACATTAGGAATACCTATCTTATACAGGACATTAAAAATACCATCCATAAGATAGCCTAACAGCTTTGCGACAGGTCCCAGTATCATACCGTTGTATTCAGTTAACAGAATAACAGTATCTGACAAATCAAAACCTCCTGAAATCATTATGACAGGGTATCAAGGTACGGGATCATAGCCTCCATGCGAAAAAGGATTACATCTTAAAAGCCTCCATAAAGCAAGCAGACCTCCCTTTAACACACCGTATTTTTCTACCGCTTCATACCCGTAGACTGAACAGGTAGGATAATAAGGACATCTGCTGCGTTTAAGAGGCGAAAGCTTTTTCTGATAAAACCTGATCATATATAATACTGATCTTTTCATATTATATAACCTCTCCTATAGTATTCCTTATCTCACATGAAGAAGCTTCATTACATGCAATAACGCACTCTGCATCTCACTGAAACATGCGACCTTTGCGTTATCACGGGCTATGACTACAATATCCAAACCACTATTGAATATTTTCTCGTTTAGTCTGTAGCTTTCCTTTATCAGCCTCTTAACCCTGTGTCTTACTACACTGTTCCCTACTTTTTTACTTACCGAAATACCGAGTCTGTTTACCTCCGTATCATTCTTAAGGACATACATTACAAGATACTTATTTGCCCTTGATCTTCCTTTTTTATATACTTTTCTGAAATCAAGATTGCTTTTTAAGGATTCAGTAAATAACATATAAAATTACTATTCATAAATGAAATGAGCGCATAAATCAGCGCATATAAGCAAATAGACCGTCAAATGCGGTCTATGCTGATAATCTTTTTCTTCCTTTTAATCTTCTGGAAGCGAGAACTTTTCTTCCGCCGGCTGTACTCATTCTTTTCCTGAAGCCGTGAACCTTGGATCTATGCCTGTTATTAGGCTGGAATGTCATCTTCATAACATCACCTCCTTTTTTTTAATATAAAACCCTGCGAGCACCGGCTCACAACCTGCGGCATAAACCGGGAATTAATGAGCTTATCCCGAAAAACCGCAATAATTTACATAACATATGTCCTAAAAAAACAAGTAAGCATATTATATTTAATAAGACAATTTACGTCAAGTGATAAATATTCAGAATTATCCACAATTGTGGATATCCTGTGCATAACCCGGCAGCAATAAAACAAGATACAGGCCGATATCATACCCAATACATATAAAATACAGGTCAAATATAAGAATTTTCAGACTTTTTTAAGGATTGATAAAATTTGTTAAATGGTATACTATAATCTAGTGACATAATGTAAAGAGGTATTTTTAATGGAAGAGCTTTTAAAAAAATGGGATGAAATAAAAGAATCTATAAGGAAGGAACACAGTCTTACAAACATTTCATATGAAACCTGGATACTTCCATTAAAGCTTTACGGAATAGAAAACGGTACCGTAATAATCATAGTACCCTCAGATCAGTCCCAGTCCGTTAATTATATCAGCAATAAGTATCTTCTTCCCTTTAAGGTCGCAATAGCTGAGGCCATGGGAAGCACCTATGAGGTAAGCTTCATACTTGAAAAGGATATCAACACCCGCAAACCGAAGCATAACGAGATAGAAAAAAATGTCCGTTATGAAAAGACAAATTTGAATCCATCGTATACCTTCGATACCTTTGTAGTGGGTGAAAACAACAGGCTGGCTCATTCAGCGGCACTGGCGGTTTCGGAATCTCCCGGAGCGGTATACAATCCTCTTTTCCTTTACGGCGGCGTAGGACTGGGTAAGACACATCTTATGCACGCGATAGGAAACTATATATATGAAAATATAGGTGAAAATGTTCTTTATGTTACAAGTGAATATTTCACAAATGAAGTAATAGAGGCAATAAGAACAGGAAACAATTCTCCTGCGGCAATGAAAAACATCAGGGACAAATACCGAAACGTCGATGTCCTGCTCATAGATGATATACAGTTTATAATAGGAAAGGAAAGTACGCAGCTTGAATTTTTCCACACCTTTAACCAGCTTCATGAGGAAAAAAAGGCAATAATCATATCTTCGGACCGTCCTCCCAAGGATATGGATGTTTTGGAGGAAAGATACAAGTCCAGATTCGGATGGGGACTTATTGTGGATATCCAGTCTCCCAACTATGAAACCAGAATGGCCATACTTAAAAACAAGATGGATATCAATTCATATTCGATAGACGAGGATATAATAAGATATATTGCGGAAAACATCACCTCAAACATAAGAGATCTTGAAGGAGCTTTAAATAAGATAAATGCTTATTCAAAGCTTGAAAACAGAAAGATCGACATGGAGCTTGCAAAAAATGCTCTGAAGGATGTCATCTCCAAAAAGGAAAAGAATAATATCACTCCGGAATATATAATAGATGTTGTATGCGATCAGTTTAATATAAATAAGGAAGATATTTTTTCACGGAGAAGAAACAGCGAGATAGTTATCCCCAGGCAGATAATAATGTATCTGTGCATAAAAAAGGCAGGAATACCTTCAACAAGGATAGAAAAGGTTCTTAATAAGGATCATTCCACAATATTCCACGGAGCCAATAAGATAGAATCCGATATGGAATACGATAAGGATATAAAAATTTCCGTTGATACCCTGTTAAAAAAGCTTAATCTTTAGTTTTAAGCCGATTATAATAGCTTTTCCACACAGGACTGACTATAAAAAAGCTTCAATATTCACGGGTTTGATATGGTTTTGAACAAATCAACAGCCATTATTAATAATAATACTAATAAGTATAATAATTTATAAGGGAGATCCAGCATGAAAATCATCTGTTCAAAGAAAAATCTCTTAAACGGGATTCAGACTGTATTAAGAGCAGTGTCCTCAAAATCGACCATGTCCGTAATCGAGTGCATTTTCATAGAAGCCGCCGATGATGATATAAGGCTTACCGCCAATAATATGGAGCTTGGCATAGAGACAGTCATAGAAGGAGATATCGAGGAAAACGGAAGCATAGCGCTTGAGGCAAAGATATTGCATGATATCGTAAGATCCTTCCCTGACAGCGATATTACCATAAACTCAGGTGACAATCTTCTTACTGTTATTACCTGCGAAAAGTCCAAATTTAATATAATCGGCAGAAAAGGAGATGATTTTCCAAGGCTTCCGGAGGTTGAAAAGAACGATCCCCTTACAGTTTCCTATCTGACCCTTAAGAACATAGTTACGCAGACTATATTTTCAATTTCCGAAAATGACAGCAACAGGGTCATGTCGGGAGAGCTTATAGAGGTCAGGGATAATGTATTAAGAGTGATATCCCTTGACGGTCACAGGATATCCATAAGAAAGATCGAGCTCAAAAAGGAGCATGACGATATAAAGGTAATCGTTCCCGGAAAGACTCTGAATGAGGTGAGCAGGATAATTCCCGGGGATTCGGAAAAAAACATCGATATTTTCTTTACCGACAAGCATGTATTGTTTGAATTTGAAAATACCATAGTAGTTTCAAGAGTGATCGACGGAGATTATTTTAATGTGGATCAGATGCTCTCCAATGATTATGAAACAAGGCTTGAGATCAAAAAGAAGGATTTCCTTAAATGTATTGAGAGGGCGACCCTTCTTGTTGATGAAACAAATAAAAAACCGGTAATAATAAACGTAAAGGATGACAATATGGAGCTTAAGATAAATTCCGTAGTAGGCTCCATGGATGAAAATATCGATATATCCAAGGACGGACAGGATATAATGATAGGCTTCAATCCTAAATTCATAATAGATGTCCTGAGAGTCATAGATGATGAAACGATCACAGTCTATATGGTAAATCCAAAGGCTCCATGCATTATAAAGGATGATGTTGAAAGCTATATTTATCTGATACTTCCCATAAATTTCAATAATGTTTCATAAGGAAACGTTAGGATAAAGCTTGGGAATTTTTGTTTATTATTTTTGTATACATTAATTAATCTTTATGAAGGGTCATGATGGATCAGGTATATATTAAAGATGATTTTATTAAACTCGGCCAGCTGCTTAAGCTTTCGGGCATGGCAGCTTCAGGCGTAGATGCTAAGGCTGAGATAAGTGAGGGCAGGGTCAGGCTTAATGGTGAGGCAGTGCTTCAGAGGGGAAAAAAGATTTTTCCGGGTGATATTGTAAGCTATATAGGAACGGATGTTACGGTTTGCCGTAAAAATCAGGAATAAAAATGATCATTAAATCTATTGACCTTAATAATTTCAGAAATTATGAGAATACTCTCATCAGGTTTGATGAGGGCGTTAATATATTATATGGCGATAATGCCCAGGGTAAAACAAATATCCTTGAATCCATATATATGTTCGGAACCACAAAATCCCACAGAGGAAGCAGGGATAAGGAAATAATAAGGTTCAACTGTGAAGAGGCTCATCTGAGATCCGTATTTGAAAAAAACGATGTCGATTATCAGATCGATATGCAGCTTCGGAAGGAAAAATCAAAGGGTATAGCTATTAACGGCGTAAAGCTTAAGAAGGCCACTGAGCTTTTGGGAATAGCAAATATAATACTTTTTTCGCCCGAGGATCTGTCTATAATAAAAAACGGCCCCTCTGACAGAAGAAGGTTCGTTGATTCGGAGCTTTGTCAGCTTGATAAGGTCTATCTGTATAATCTCACGAATTACAACAAGATAGTCAATCAGAGAAATGATCTTTTAAAGGATATCCTTTTTCATCCGGAGCTTAAGGATACTCTGGATGTATGGGATAATCAGCTGGTTTCGTTGGGAATAAAGATTATAGAAAGAAGAGCTCTGTTTATAGAACAGCTTAATGATATAATCTCCGGCATTCATAACAAGCTTTCCGGAAATATGGAAAGACTGACGATAAAATATGATCCTAATGTTGAAAAATCCGATTATGAAAGCAAGATAAAGAAAAACAGGGAAAAGGATATAAAATATAAGCTTACCTCCGTAGGTCCGCACAGAGATGATTTTGTATTTTATATCAACGATATAGATGTTAAAAAATTCGGATCGCAGGGCCAGCAGAGGACCTCTGCAATTTCCCTTAAGCTTTCGGAAATAGAGCTTGTCAAAAAGCTTATAGGAAGTACCCCGATCCTTTTGTTGGACGATGTTCTTTCAGAGCTTGATTCAAAACGACAGAATTACCTTATTGATGCGATAGGAGGGATCCAGACTATAATTACCTGTACCGGTCTGGATGAGTTCATCAATTCAAGAATTAAGATAAATAAGCTGTTCAAGGTCGTAAACGGAACGGTAACAAACGAAAATTGACAGGAGATCGCTTGCATATATGTCTGATATTGAAAATATCACAAATGTTGAAAATGAATACGGGGCTGACCAGATCCAGATCCTTGAAGGACTTGAGGCTGTAAGAAAAAGGCCCGGTATGTATATAGGGACTACCTCCTTAAGAGGACTTCATCATCTTGTATATGAGATAGTGGATAATTCGGTGGATGAAGCTCTGGCCGGGTATTGTGATACCATTACGGTCACTCTGAATAAGGATAATTCAGTTACCGTTGTTGATAACGGAAGAGGCATTCCTATAGGGATCAATCATAAAGCCGGGATACCTGCGGTAGAGGTTGTTTTCACCGTTTTGCATGCAGGCGGCAAATTCGGCGGCGGAGGCTATAAGGTTTCGGGCGGTCTGCACGGTGTGGGTGCTTCCGTCGTAAATGCTCTGTCTGACTGGCTGGAGGTGGAGATCTTCAGTGAAGGCAAAATATATATGCAGAGATATGAAAGAGGCCATGTTACCAAGCCTCTTAAGGTTACAGGTGAATGCGATAAGGAAAGGACCGGGACCAAGGTTACCTTTCTTCCTGACAGCACTATCTTTGAGGAAACGGTATTTGATTTTGATACTTTAAAGCAGAGGCTCAGGGAAATGGCGTTTCTTACAAAGAATCTCAGGATAGTCTTAAGGGATGAGAGAGCGGAGGAAGCGGTAGAACGTGAATTTCACTATGCAGGCGGAATAAAGGAATTTGTTACTTATCTTAACAGAAGCAAATCAGCATTATATGACAATGTTATTTATTTTGAGGGCATGAGGGAAAATGTTTATGTTGAGGTGGCGATGCAGCATAACGATTCCTATAACGAAAGCGTTTTCAGTTTTGTTAACAATATCAATACCCCTGAAGGAGGAACTCATCTTACCGGCTTCAGAAATGCAATAACAAAGACCTTTAACGATTATGCGAGAAATGCAAAGCTTCTTAAGGACAGTGAACAGAACCTTCTCGGAGACGATATAAGGGAAGGGCTTACCGCGATCGTTTCGGTAAAAATAGAGGAGCCGCAGTTTGAAGGTCAGACCAAGCAGAAGCTTGGAAACAGCGAGGCAAGGACCGCGGTTGATAATCTTGTAAGCGAGCAGCTTACATATTATCTTGAACAGAATCCGGCGGTAGCCAGGCTCATCTGTGAAAAATCAATACTTGCACAGCGTGCGAGGGAGGCGGCAAGAAAGGCAAGAGATCTGACAAGAAGAAAATCAGCTCTTGACGGTCTTGCACTGCCCGGTAAGCTTGCGGACTGTTCGGATAAGGATCCTAAAAACTGTGAAATATTTATCGTTGAGGGAGATTCCGCCGGAGGAAGCGCAAAAACTGCCAGGAGCCGTGCTAACCAGGCTATCCTTCCTCTGAGAGGCAAGATACTTAACGTGGAAAAGGCAAGGCTTGACAGGGTCTACGGAAATGCCGAGATAAAGGCAATGATCACCGCTTTCGGTACCGGAATACATGATGATTTTGATATTTCAAAGCTCCGCTATAATAAAATAATCATAATGACAGATGCGGATGTAGACGGAGCTCATATAGCCACTCTCATGCTGACCTTTATTTACAGGTTTATGCCGGATCTGATAAAGGAAGGGCATGTTTATCTTGCCCAGCCCCCTCTTTATAAGCTTGAGAAAAACAAGAAGGTCTGGTATGCCTACAGTGATGATGAGCTGAATAAGATACTCACAGAGGTGGGACGCGACAATAATAATAAGATCCAGAGATATAAGGGTCTCGGAGAGATGGATGCCGAGCAGCTGTGGGATACTACGATGAATCCGGAAACAAGGACTCTTTTAAAGGTAACTATGGATGAGGAGACAAATTCGGAGCTTGATCTTACCTTTACCACTCTGATGGGTGATAAGGTAGAGCCCCGAAGAGAATTCATAGAAGAAAACGCCCGCTTCGTAAAAAACCTGGATATTTAGGTTCAATTTTTCGCTCACAACTTTTATTAATCTTATATAAAATTAGAAGCGAAAAATTGAACAATTATATACAATTAAAAAGATAATGGCCCCGGGAGAAACAGTTTAAAATATGGATGACAAAATATTTGATAATGTCCATGAAGTAGATCTGAAAAAAACAATGGAGAGCTCTTACATTGATTATGCGATGAGCGTTATCGCTGCAAGAGCTCTTCCTGATGTAAGGGACGGTCTTAAGCCTGTACAGCGAAGGATCCTGTACTCAATGATAGAGCTTAATAACGGTCCTGACAAGCCTCACAGAAAATGTGCCCGTATAGTCGGTGATACCATGGGTAAATATCATCCTCATGGAGACAGCTCTATTTACGGATCTCTGGTAAATATGGCTCAGGACTGGTCAATGAGGTATGTACTCGTTGACGGACACGGTAATTTCGGTTCTGTCGACGGCGACGGCGCGGCTGCCATGAGATACACTGAGGCAAGGCTTTCAAAGATCTCAATGGAGATGCTTGCGGATATTAATAAGGATACCGTTGATTTTGTACCCAATTTTGATGAGACCGAAAGGGAGCCCTCTGTTTTACCCGGAAGATATCCCAATCTTCTGGTAAACGGTACCACCGGAATAGCTGTTGGAATGGCTACAAATATACCTCCGCATAATCTCAGGGAGGTTATTTCTGCTGTCGTAAAAATGATCGATAACCGGGTTTCAGAGGACAGGGAAACAGCTATAGAAGAGATCCTGTCCATAATAAAGGGCCCTGATTTTCCGACAGGTGCCGAGATTCTCGGGACAAGAGGAATAAATGAGGCCTACAGGACGGGAAGAGGCAAGATAAAGGTACGGGCGATAACGAATATCGAGTCGATGCCTAACGGTAAAAACCGGATCATAGTAACAGAGCTCCCCTATCTTGTAAACAAGGCAAAGCTCCTTGAAAAAATAGCCGAGCTTGTAAAGGATAAAAAGATAGACGGAATAACCGATCTCAGGGATGAATCCGACAGAGAGGGTATGAGGGTCGTTATAGAGCTCCGCCGTGATGTCAATCCCAATATTGTTTTGAACAAGCTTTATAAGCATACGCAGCTGCAGGATACCTTTGGGGTCATCATGCTTGCTCTTGTAAATAACGAACCCAAGGTAATGAACATTTCAGAGATGCTTTCTTATTATCTGAAGCATCAGGAGGATGTTGTTACAAGAAGGACCCGGTATGATCTTAATAAGGCCGAGGAAAGAGCTCATATTCTGGAAGGCCTGCTGATCGCTCTTGATAATATAGACGAGGTCATAAGGATAATAAGGGGCAGCAAGACCGTAGCGGATGCAAAGCAAGAGCTTATAAATACCTTTGAGCTTACCGATACTCAGGCCCAGGCTATCGTAGATATGCGTCTTAGGACCCTTACGGGCTTAGAGCGCGAAAAGCTTATGGAGGAATATGCCGAGCTTAAGAAAAAAATAGAGGAATATAAGGCCATTCTTTCAGATGAAAAGCTTTTGCTTGGTGTAATAAAAAATGAGATCACCGTTATTTCCGAAAAATACAGCGATGACAGACGGACAAGGATAGGCTATGACGATTCCGATTTTACGATCGAGGATCTTGTCCCTCATGAAAATACGGTCATCGCAATGACGAATCTCGGATATATAAAGAGAATGACGGTAGATAATTTCAAATCCCAGCACAGAGGCGGCAAGGGAATAAAGGGTATGTCCACAATTGATGACGATTATATCGAGGATATACTCATGACTACCACGCATACAAAGCTTATGTTCTTTACAAATCACGGGAGGGTCTATGAATTAAACGCCTATGAGATACCTGAAGCGTCAAGGACCTCACGCGGTGTTGCCATAATCAATCTCATACAGATGAATGCAGGTGAAAAGATAAATGCCATGATACCTGTGACCGAATATGATAATGAGCATAATCTGTTTATGGTGACGAAAAAAGGTACGGTCAAGAAGACCAGGATAACCGAATTCGGAAATATCCGTAAAAACGGGCTTATAGCGGTCAATCTTAAGGATGATGACGAGCTGATAGAGGTTAAAACGACTTCTTCGGAGAGTGAGATATTCCTTGTTACAAAATACGGCATGTGCATAAGGTTTAAGGAAACGGATGTAAGGATTACAGGCCGTTCTTCAATGGGAGTTCGCGGAATGAACCTTATGGACGGTGACGAGATAGTAGGGATGCAGCTTGATCATCAGGGTGATTCTCTTCTCATCGTATCCGAGAAGGGTTACGGGAAAAGGACCATGATAGAGGAATTCGGGGTTCAGTACCGTGGCGGCAAGGGAGTAAAGTGTTATAAGATACTTGAAAAGACCGGAGATGTCATAGGAGTAAAATCCGTAAATGATGATAACGAAATAATGATGATAACCAATGAAGGAGTTATCATTCAGATACCCATGAATGATGTAAGTGTCCACGGAAGGATCACCTCGGGAGTAAAGCTTATGAATCTCGAGAATGGAGTAACGATCGCAAAGATCGCCAAGGTCAGGGAGAAAATCTCGGACGGGACAAATGAATATGACAGTATAGAAGAGGCTGACAGAAGTATTAACAGGGCTGAGTCACATTCTCGCGATAATATTGTCGTTGTACATGAAGAAGTAAATACTGATGGTTTTGATGAAAACAATGAAAGCTGAAAAGATGCGTGAAATAAATGTTAGTGTGATAACGGAAAATATAAAGGAAATGTGTATTGAAGCAACGCATTTTCTTTCGGGCGATATGGAGGAGGCTCTTCACAGAGCGGCTCTTAACGAAAGCTCGGAAACCGGAAAAAGGGTTCTGAGCCAGCTTGAGGAGAACCTTAAGATCGCCGGGGAGGATATGATCCCTATCTGCCAGGACACAGGCATGACCGTTATTTTTATAGAAATCGGACAGAATGTTCATTTTACGGGGGGATTTCTTTCAGATGCGATAAATGAGGGTGTAAGGCTGGGTTACAGGGAAGGTTTTCTCAGAAAATCCGTTGTGGGGGATCCCCTTGAAAGGATAAATACCGGAGATAATACACCTGCAGTCATTCATTATGATATAAAAGAGGGAGACGGGGTAAGGATAACCGTCGCTCCGAAGGGCTTTGGAAGTGAGAATATGAGCAGGATATTTATGCTCAAGCCCTCCGATGGCATAGATGGAGTAAGGGATTCAGTTCTGACAGCCGTAAAAAATGCCGCCCCGAATTCCTGTCCCCCTCTAGTCATAGGAGTCGGCATCGGAGGAACCTTTGAGAAATGTGCGTTTCTTGCTAAAAAAGCCCTGCTTCGGAATGTCAGTGAATATTCTGATATCCCTTATGTAAGGGAGCTTGAGAAAGAGCTGCTTACAGAGATAAATAAGCTGGGAACGGGACCCGGAGGCTTTGGCGGTGATATTACGGCATTAAAGGTAAATATAGAGGTTTTTCCCACTCATATTGCGGGACTTCCGGTTGCTGTAAATATCTGTTGTCACGCAAACCGGCATGTTACCAGAGTGTTATAGTAAACGTAATAAATAATTGCGTTTACTATAACTTATTGATGCGCACGATTGCGATAGGAAAGGCGCTTTAAGCACCTCGCACTTATTCGACATTTGCAAGCAAATGTCGAATTGGATCGGCGCAGAAGGAAACGAATAAATTCGTTTCCCATATAATAGGTGAAATATGGATAAATATATTGAAAGTCCTCTTGATGAAAAAATAATAGGTGAGTTAAGGGCAGGAGATCTGGTTTATATTACAGGTGTTATTTATACTGCGAGGGATGCTGCTCACAAGCGTATGTATGAAGCCTTAGGCCGGGGAGAAAAGCTTCCCTTTGAGCTTAAGGGCAATATCATATATTATATGGGGCCCTCACCCGAGAGAGAGGGTCGCCCGATCGGCTCTGCCGGTCCTACTACCGCGTCAAGGATGGATAAGTATACTCCCGCTCTTTTGGATCTTGGACTTAAGGGGATGATAGGAAAGGGCAGACGAAATGAGGAGGTCACAGCCTCTGTTATAAAAAATCATGCAGTATATTTTGCCGCGACAGGAGGGGCGGGTGCTCTTCTTTCAAAATGCATAAAGAGCTCGGAGGTCATAGCCTATGAGGATCTTATGACAGAAGCGGTAAGAAGGCTTTATGTCGAAAAATTTCCTGTTATTGTTGCCATAGATGAAAAAGGTAACAGTATTTATTAATAATCAAAAAATAAAGGAAAAGGAGTGAGGCTATGAAACGTGTTGGATTTTTAACAAGTGGCGGAGACTGCCAGGCATTGAATGCGGCTATGCGGGGCGTAGTAAAGTCTCTCTGGTTTGCTCTCGGCGGTGACAATGTAGAGATCTACGGCTTTTATAACGGATACAGAGGCCTTATCTACAGTAATTACAAGGAGCTTACCTATTCCGACTTTTCAGGCATCCTTACAAGGGGCGGAACCATACTCGGAAGCTCGCGTACTCCGTTTAAGACGATAAGAGAGCCTGATGAGAACGGTCTTGATAAGGTTGCGGCTATGAAGCAGAATTATTATAAGCTTAATCTTGACTGTCTCGTAATACTCGGAGGAAACGGAACTCATAAAACCGCAAATCTTCTGAGGGAAGAAGGCCTGAATATCATTACTCTTCCTAAAACCATAGATAATGATCTCTGGGGCACCGATATGACCTTTGGCTTCCAGAGTGCCGTAGATATTGCGACTACCGCGATCGACTGCATACATACCACGGCATCCTCTCACAGCAGGGTATTTATCGTAGAGGTCATGGGCCACAGGGTAGGATGGCTTACCTTAAATGCCGGAATGGCAGGAGGTGCGGATATCATTCTGATCCCTGAGATCCCTTATGATATTGACAAGATAGTTGATGCCATTAATTTAAGGACCAAGAGGGGCAGCTCCTTTACCATTCTTGCCGTTGCCGAAGGAGCTATTTCAAAGGAAAGATCAAAGCTCGGCAAAAAGGAGCTTAAAAAGAGCCTTGAGGAAAGCAGATCAAAATATCCTTCAGTTTCCTATGAGATAGCGGCGGAGATAGAGGCACGTACCGGTCAGGAAATAAGAGTGACTGTTCCCGGACATACACAGAGAGGCGGAAGCCCGGTACCCTATGACAGAGTATTTGCTTCAAGGCTTGGAACGAAGGCAGCCCAGCTCATAATAGATGAGGATTACGGCTATATGGTAGGTATCGTCAACAGGGAAATTACCAAGATACCTCTTTCTGAGGTTGCCGGAAAGCTTAAGTATATGGAGCCTGACGCTACCATTATTCAGGAAGCGAGAATGCTCGGAATAAGCTTCGGAGATTAAATGTCCTATACCGCTTTATACAGAAAATGGCGTCCTGAGACCTTTGAACAGGTAAAGGGTCAGGATGCCATTGTCAAAACCCTCAAAAACCAAATAAACTCAGGCAGGATCGGGCATGCTTATCTTTTCTGCGGAACAAGAGGAACCGGAAAGACGACCGTGGCAAAGATATTCGCAAAGGCAGTAAACTGTGAGGCTCCGATTGACGGAAGCCCCTGTTTGAGCTGTGCATCCTGCAGGGCCATAGCGGATCTTTCAGGTATGAATGTTTCTGAAATAGACGCGGCCTCAAATAACGGAGTTGACAATGTCAGAGGTATAAAGGAGGATGTTTCATATTCACCTGTTTCCGGAAAATACAAGGTCTATATAATAGATGAGGCCCATATGCTTTCAAACGAGGCCTTCAATGCTCTTTTAAAGACCCTTGAGGAGCCTCCGGAATATGTGATCTTTATTCTTGCCACGACAGAGGCTCATAAGCTGCCTGTTACCATATTATCAAGATGTCAGCGCTATGATTTTAAAAGGATATCGGTCGACACGATCACTGAAAGGCTCAGGGAGCTTATGGCCGGCGAGAATATTGAGGCTGAGGATAAGGCTCTTAAATATATAGCCAGGATGTCCGACGGTGCTCTGAGAGACGCCATAAGCATGTTCGACCAGTGCACTGCCTTTTATTTCGGTAAGAAGCTTACCTATGATATGGCCTTAGAGGTTCTGGGGGCTGTAGACAGCGTTGTGCTGAGCGAGCTTGTAAGAGATATCATGACCGGCGATCTCAGAGCCTCAATGAAGCTGTTGGATGAGATAATAACAGGGGGAAGAGAGCTTTCCGATTTTATAACCGACCTTACCTGGTATCTCAGGAACCTTCTGTTAATAAAAACCTCGGAAAAGGAAGGGATAGAGGAGATAATCGACATTTCCTCTGAAAATATGAAGCGCCTTTCGGAGGAGGCCGAAATCCTTGATCAGGAAACGATAATGAGATATATCCGTATCTTTTCCGGGCTTCTTAATGATCTTAAATATTCCTCACAGAAAAGGATCCTTACCGAGATAGCGATTATAAAGCTTGTAAGGCCTGATATGGAAACGGATTATTCCTCTGTTACCGAAAGGATCCGTATCCTTGAAAAGGAGATAGATACCTTGAAGGAGGTCATAAGGGAGATTCAGCTCGATCCTTCAAAGGCGGGAACCTTTTCCCTTGAAAAACGGGAGAGCGCCGTAAAGACCGAGGTCATCCCTCTCCCCGAAAATATTGAGGAGAATGTTCTTTTAGCCAGCAGAAAAAGAAATGAGATCACTTCAAATCTGACGAATATGATGCGGCATATGTTAAACGGTGCCGTATGGTCTGCGGATAACGGCAACAGGCTTCTCATCCTTCCAAAGGACAGAAGGATAGCAGGATATCTTAAGGATGAGATATATTTGAAGAACCTTGATGAGGCTATCGTAAAAACGATAGGAGTCCACGTGGATTTTGAGATAAGGGCTCCTAGGGAGGAGCCTCTTAAAAAGGAGCAGTATACGGAGCTTTATACTGTAAGCGGTATAGATATGGAAATAGAGGAAGAGGAGGACGTGTAATATATGGCTAAAAGAGGCGGTTTTCCCGGCGGTATGGGTATGGGAAACATGAACAACCTTATGAAGCAGGCTCAGAAGATGCAGCGCCAGCTGGAGGAAAGTCAGAAGGAGCTTGAGGAGAAGGAATATACCGTTTCCTCCGGTGGAGGAGCCGTTGAAATAACGATCACGGGAAAAAAGGAGATCACCAGGGTAAAGCTCAGTAAGGATGCTGTGGATCCTGATGATGTTGAAATGCTTGAGGATCTTATCATGGCTGCCGTGAATGAGGCTATCGGAAGGGTAGAAGAGGAGTCGTCATCGGTGATGGGTAAGCTTACGGGCGGTATCGGTCTGGGAGGATTCTAGGCATGGATCTGTACAGCGGCTATATCAACCGTCTGATAGCGGAGCTTTCCATTCTTCCGGGAATAGGCAACAAAACAGCACAGAGACTCGCGTTTCATATTATCAATATGCCTGTTGAGAAGGTGGAAAAGCTTGCGGATTCCATCAAAGAAGCAAGGCTCAACGTCAGATACTGCAGAGAATGCTTTACGCTGACGGATAATGAGCTGTGCCCGGTATGTGCAAATTCCTCAAGGGATCACAAGCAGATCATGGTGGTCGAAACTACGAGAGATATGACTGCTTATGAAAAAACCGGAAAGTATGAAGGCGTATATCATGTGCTTCATGGGGCCATTAATCCCAGCCTCGGTATCGGGCCTAATGATATAAGGCTTTCAGAGCTTTTGAAAAGACTGCAGCATGATGTGGATGAGGTCATTATAGCTACAAATTCAAGCATAGAGGGTGAGACTACGGCCATGTACATCAGCAAGCTGATAAAGCCCACCGGTATAAAGGTCACCAGAATAGCAAGCGGGGTCCCTGTAGGCGGTGAGCTTGAATATATTGATGAGGTGACTCTTGCAAGGGCGTTAGATGCAAGGGTCGAGCTCTAATACATTGATTATGCTTTATAAAAGGAGGTTAAAAAATGTCAATAACAAAAAAAGAATTCGGCAGGGATAAGGATGGAAAAGAGGTAAGCCTGTATACAATAGAGAACGGAAAATATAAGGCTGAGATCACGGACTACGGGGCAAATGTGGTCAGCCTGTTCGTACCTGACGATAAAGGAGAGGTAAAGGATATAGTTCACGGCTTTGACAGGCTTGAGGATTATTTTGATAACCCGTGCTTTTTCGGGGCCTGCATAGGACGAAACGCCAACAGGATCGCAAACGCAAGGTTTACGCTTGACGGAAAGGAATACAGCCTCGCAGTTAATGATAATGAGAACAATCTGCATACCGATGCCGACAACGGTTTTCATAAAAAGCTGTGGAAGGCTGAAATAAAGGATGCTGAAAACAGGCTTGAGCTTTCCTACAGGTCTCCCGATATGGAAAACGGTTTCCCGGGAAATATGGATGTCAGGGTCAGCTACAGTCTCTCTGCTGACGGAGAATTTAAAATAGAATACGAAGCCTTATCCGATAAGAAGACGGTGTTCAATCCTACCAATCATTCATATTTCAATCTTGCGGGACACGATTCCGCTCCGGACAGTGTATATGATACGGTCCTTCAGATAAACGCTTCTCATTATACTCCGGTGGTAGCGGGAGCCATTCCTACAGGAGAGGTTGCCGCAGTCGCAGGTACCGTTTTTGATTTTACAAAACCCAAGAGGATAGGTGATGAGATCGATGCGGATATAGAGCAGCTTAAGCTGGTAGGCGGCTATGATCATAATTTTGCGGTGGACGGGTACGATAAGACCGTAAAGGAGGTTGCGAAGGCATGTGCGGCAGGACGTGTCATGACTGTTCTTTCAGATCTTCCCGGTATTCAGTTCTATGCCGGAAACATGATCAGTCCTCTTACAGGAAAGGGCGGAGTAAAATATGCAAAGCGTTCGGCCTTCTGTCTTGAGACCCAGTTTTATCCGAACAGCATCAATCAGGATGGCTTTGAGAAGCCTGTGATCGAAGCAAACAAGCCCTTTAAGACCGTTACTATCTATAAATTCGGGTAATTAAAGTTAATGACATTGGTAGTAAATAAATAATATATTGAAGGAATGATGAGAAAAAAGAATTCCTCTGTAATTTCGGTCATAATATGCATAATAGCCTTCATTGCGGTGGCGGCCGGTGCGTTTTTCGTGGTGGAAAGGGTCTTTAAGGTTCAGACTGCCGCCGCAAAGGAGCTTGCCGAGACCGAATACAAAAAAGAAAAAAAACAGAATAAGAATAAGGATAAAGATAAAAACAAGGACAAAGACAAAGACCGGTCCGATGCTGAAGAAAAGGAAACAGAGACCATAGAACTTAAAGCACAGGATGCTTCTCCCGGGAATGACAATCCTCTGCGCGAGCTGGTCGATACCTCTGAGTTTTTAAGCAAAAAGGGTGTAATAGATTTTTCCGTTGAATATTTTCTGCCTGAGGAGAGGGACAAATCTCTTAATTGGACGGACAGTGTCTTTTCTAAGATCGAGAATCCTGAGGAGCCGGAAAAGGCGCTGATAAATACCTATCCGATTTCAAAAAGGCATTTTGAAGCTCCTGATGGCAAGGAGGTGGAATTTGAGGTCTATTCCTACCCTGAGACCGGAAATCCCGCAAAGCTTTCGGTAATAGAGGACTGCGGGGATTATTATGAGGTTACGGATTTTTATTTCGATACAGAGGAAAGCCTCAACTATGCTGCGACCTACAGACAAAGCGTGCTTATGCCTGCCGGGATCAATTCGGATATAGTTATCTCCAGATATTATTTTAGCAATGATACCCTTGTGAGATATATATACATAGAGAACGGTAAGGCTCTGTCCTATAAGGTTTCCGATCTGTCAAAATACAGTAAGGGTACAAAAGAGCAGTACGACTATCTTGAGGAAAGCATTGTCAATAAGGCCTATATCTCGTATTTTTCCTATCTCGAATCTGCTGAGAAGGCAACAGTTTCCGGATATGTACTTGATGAGTACAACAAGCCTCTGTCAGGCATCAGGATAAAGCTTGATTCGGAGGATGGTTCGGTAAGCAAAAAGACGAGGTCGGACGGAGACGGTCTTTACAGCTTTGATATTGAGGCCTCGGATAAGGTATATACCATCACGGCATCCGGAAAGGACCTGGCAGAGCAGAAGGTTTATAATATTAAGCTTATAGAAGGTTCGGGAAATTATTATGCTGAAACGATCTATCTTGGATACAGCGATAATCTGTCGACGACCTTTGATGTGAATATTATCGTCAGAGATGCGGTAAGCAATTCAAAGGTAATAGATAATGCCGAGCTTAAGCTTCGCACCGGGGTCAATAATATGGACGGTGCCGTGTTTGCCTCCGGAAGGCTTGACAGTACGGGAGCCCTTACGATCCCTTTGAGTGCGGGAATGTATACAGCCTCTGTGGAAAAGGAGGGATACGAAACAAGCTATATGAATCTGGTGGTTAAGACGGATCATCAGTCTGTTACCGGCTACGCTGTGCCAAAGCTTTCTGAGGGTTCATACCTTGCCTTTGTTTACTGGGAATATACGCCTTTTGATCTGGACTGCAGGATGTTCGGTGAATACGGGAAGTCTATCCTGAGATCTCCCGTTGACAGCATAGGCTCGTCAATGACCGAGAGCTTTGTTGTAAATGATCCCGGAACCGAGCCCTATAAGCTGTTTATATCAGATTATATAGGCTGTACCGCGGGAAATTATATGAGCTATAATATGTCCGGCTCCGGAGCCCGCGCCATGGTGTATTCCTCCGACGGGCTTCTGGCTTCGTTTTCAGTCCCGGCAGGACATGCCGGTGTCATCTGGGATGCCCTCACGATACGTGGCGGTGAGGTATATCCTGACAACAGGTATTATTACAGAGTAAGTTCAGATTTATACTGGACATCCAAGTAATTATAATCTATAATGATTAACGTTGAAAAGGCTTCAGGGTCTGCGCAGCCTTCCTGAAGCCATCATAGCGGCGTGTGGCTCAGTTTGGTAGAGCGCTACGTTCGGGACGTAGAGGCCGCAGGTTCAAATCCTGTCACGCCGACTCAGTGTTTTCGAGGGTTTCCGGTTTTGGAAGCCCTTGTTTTTTACTTCAGTTCTACCTTTTTTCTACCCATTTCCGTTTATTCCCGCGAGTAATGAGGAAAATGTTGGCATCTTCTTTATCTTTGAGCAGGCTGAACATTTCTATAGATAGTGATCTGGCAATGTTATATCATATCCGTCGCTGACGGTAAAGAAGACCCAGGTGTTCCATGACAGATTTAGTATGTACGCAGATAGTCTTTGCAGGCATTTATGGTTGCCCGGATGATCCATGCTTTTCATGTACGGGATCCTCGAATGAATAATCTTCCGAAAGTAGTTTCATGAATACATTCTGGCAGATATCTTCAGCAGGCCCCGCAAAGTAACAGCAAAAACCGAAGGATGCTGTACTTTGAGGCCCTTTTGCTGTACAATAAAAAAACATTACCGTTATCGGCTTTCTATATAGACGAATTCATTCGTTATATATTTTGGTGATCGGCGGGTGATTATTTTATTGAGTATAAAATACAGGATGATCTATGACTTTTCTTGAAACTACCATTGCCCTTATAATTCTGCGCTGCGATAATTATCTTGAACAGAACGGTATTTCTGACAGTCTTTTTCCCTTTCCTTCGTTAAAAAGGCTCGTCTCCTCCCTGACCGATGAGGATCTGAACAGCTGGGCTGCCTCCGATGAGGAAGAGGAGCCTTCGGATATACAGATAATCCGCTATCATAAGCTTTTGTCATTATTGGGTGATTCGCTTATCATGCAGTCCTTTCTTGACCTTCATGCGGCGCTTTTTTCGTTTCCGGAATTTGGAGCCTATCTTACGGAATATTTCGGTTATTTTGTCAATATACATCTGGCCTGCCTGCTGGAGGGAACAGATTTTCCAAATGAAGAGGAAATATATGCTTATGTGGAAGCAGCCGGAAGGATATGCTATACGGATCTCACGGCTTTTCCGCTGCAGTACGCGGAATTCAGGCTTGATGAGAGGGTTATGGGATATCTTTTCGGAAGTGATGCCATAGGCGCGGCTAACGGAGATACCGTTGCAGGCGCTTCAGCCGGAGCCTCCATTTTCGGCGATGTTTTCAACGTGGAAAGGATAGTCGGAGACGCAAAAAAGATCTATGATATGACGATCGCCTTCAGAAAGAAGATAAAGGACAGAAACGACCCGCAGTACAGGGAGGCGCAGGCAGAGGAGCTTCAGAACCTGGATGTGGGCACCGTAGTTAAGGATATAATGAAATACGCGGATACGGTACTTGAGCTTATTTAAGATTTTCACTGACAGGCTGAAAAAATTTAGCGGATAGCTTTTGAGAGCTGAAGATCAGATATTACCGGGGAAAAGAGGAGCTATTTTAACGTGAACGGGGTACAGCTTATTCTGAATGAAATAAAGAGTATGATGGAGGATTTCTTTGAGACCTGCTCCGAGCAAAACGGAGTGCTGCGTTCCATCGCGGAGCACCTTGGGGTAACGGATGTTTCTGCGATAGTAGACGTGGCAATGGAAATGATCGGAGATGAGGAAGCGCCTTATCCTGTGCTGCATTTTCTGATAACCCTGGCTAAGGATGTGCCCGGCGACTGCGTAAAGGAAATAAAGGAGGCTCTTCATGATCTTAACCTTGCCATAGCTGTCGGTGAATATCCTTCCTTCGGGAGCTTCTGCTATACTCCGGAGCTTGATCAGATCTTTTTAAGCTATCGTATGCCGGTAAATACTGCTGCCGCGGAGAATGAGCTTATCAATATCCGTTATTATTTCGGCATGCTTTATGAGCAGATGGATCTGTTCGCCGATTTCATAATGTTCTTATGTGATAACAACGGGCAGCTTCCGAAGCTTAAGGATTATCTTGATTATCTTGACGAGGTGACGGACCTTAACGATCTTGAAACGCGCGCCCTGCTCCTTAAGGAGAAGCTTTCCGCATTATTTGAAAAAGGCTGAAAAATCAGCCTTTGTGATCCTTTACAGCCTCGGTTTTCGGGACAGGAAATAAAAAAGCACCGACCCCATGGCTAAACCATAAAACCGATGCCTTAGTGCGCGATCAGGGGCTCGAACCCTGGACACCCTGATTAAGAGTCAGGTGCTCTACCAACTGAGCTAATCGCGCGAACACTAGGTATTATATAAAACTCAAATATAATTGTCAACATTTTTTTATATTCTTTTGACGATTACTGCTTTTGATTGTATACTAATAGACATGAAATATTTGATCACAGGAGCCGGTCCTGCCGGGCTTTCCTTCGCAAACAGACTGTTAGAGCATGGAGAAGGGGACTTTATCGTCCTTGAAAAGGAAGAGGAAGCAGGAGGGCTCTGCAGAAGCAGAACGGTTGACGGTGCACCGCTTGATACGGGGGGCGGGCATTTTCTTGACGTTAAAAATAAAAAAGTGCTTGATTTCCTGTTCAGGTTCATGCCGGAGGAGGAATGGAACCGCTATGAGCGGGATTCCAGGATCTTTATAAACGATACCATGATAAGCAGCCCGATAGAGGCTAATATCTGGCAGCTAAAGCTTAAGGACCAGGTCGAATATCTTAAGGCGATCGCGGTTGCGGGATGTAATCTCGGAACCGAAATGCCGGAAAGGTTTGTGGACTGGATCTACTGGAAGCTGGGAAAAAGGATAGCAGAGGATTACATGATCCCCTATAACAGGAAAATGTTCGGAGAGGAGCTTGATCTTCTGGGGACCTACTGGCTTAATAAGCTGCCCGACGTTTCCTTTGAGGAGACCCTGATCAGCTGTCTTGAAAAAAAGGCGTACGGAAAGCAGCCGGCCCATGCTGAATTTTATTATCCCAGGAAATACGGCTACGGCGAATTATGGTCACGGATGGCCGATAACCTCGGAAGCCGTTTAAGGACAGGGGAAAAGGCGCAGGTCCTTGATACGGAAAAATGCGCTGTTAACGGTATAAGGGCAGACTATATAATCAATACGGTGCCGTGGAAGGATTTTGAGGAGATAAAGGGCGTCGGTGAAGGGATAATATCCGTCACAGAGAGCCTTAAGTACAGCTCGACGGTCATTAAATACATTCCGGGGAGGATGGATACAAAGGCTCATTGGATCTATTATCCGGATCCTGAGCTTTCATATCATAGGATCCTTTTAAGACATAATTTCTGTACCGGCTCGGACGGTTACTGGACCGAGACCAATCTTACAAGGTTTGATGAGAAAGGCTCTGAAAAAGGGAATTATTTCATAAATGAATATGCTTATCCCCTGAACACTATAGGGAAGAATGAAAGCATGGAGAAGCTCCTTACCTTTATGAAGGGGAAAAATATCTACGGACTCGGCAGATGGGGAGAATGGCAGCATTATAATTCTGATGTGGTCGTTGACAGAGCCCTTGCGCTTGCGGACGGATTGGCGGAATAGAATATGAAGAAAACCATTATAGTCATGCCCGTGGCAAACGAAGAAGAGACCATGGAGAACGTGCTCAGGGAGATCATGGAGCTTCCATATGATAACCTGTATGTCTATCCGGTCATCGATTCCTATTCAAAGGACAGGACCGAGGAGATAATACGCTCCATGGAAAAAGAATACGACAGGATAAAGCTCATTTTCCATAAGGAGTCAAGGGGAGTGATAACCTGTTATCTCTATGGCTTTAAGATGGCACTTAAGGACGGCGCGCAGCAGGTGATCGAGATGGACGGCGGCGGCAGTCACAGGCCCTCTGAGATCCCGAAATTTATCGAAAAGCTTGACGAGGATTATGAATGCGTGTGGGGCTCCCGCTTCATTGAGGGCGGCGGTATAAGCAATCAGCCTCTTTACAGAAGGCTTTTAAGCTCGGGAGGCACTATACTCTCCAATATCGTACTGGGTACCCGGCTTAAGGATATGACCTCGGGCTTTGAGGCCTTTAAGAGAGAGGTGCTTGAAAGCATGGATCTGGATGCGTTTTTGTCGAGGGGACATATGTACCAGACCGAAATGAGATATTACTGCAGAAACAGGAGGGCTGTCGAGGTACCGATAACCTATATCGGATCGAAATCCAGCCTGAAGCTTAAATCGGTAACCGAGGCGCTTGGCATTCTTTTTAAGCTGAAAAAGAACGAAAAACTGGTAATGGGGAATAAATGAGGATAAGGGAGAGGCTTTCGGAGCATTTAAGCGAAGGTATCAATAAATACAGACTTGTGTGCATGCTTGCCTTTATAGCACTGATAACACTGCTTGCCTGGCAGAGCGACGACGCCTATCACGCCTATGTGATGGCAAAGCATCTGGTTGAGGGCCATGGCTTTGTATACAATATAGGCGAAAGGGCGAGCGCCTCCTCCTGCCCTTTATTTACTCTGGTAATAGCCCTGGGATATCTTGTCTTCAGGAATATGTTCATGGTATCCCTGCTCATCTGCATCGTTTTTTCTTCACTTGCGGCACATATCGTTTTTTATGACTTCTGTGACAACAGAAAGCGGCTTTTCTGTACCTTTATTGTGCTTGCCGGTTCCTGCTCCTTTGTAAGCTACACGACAAGCGGGCTCGAAAACAGTCTGCTTTTCTTTCTGGCGGCGCTTTTTTACAGGTATTATTATACTCATGAGGCATATAACGGAAAGCAGCTCTGGTTTATGGGCTTTCTGGTATCGCTCATTGCAATGACGAGAATGGACGCGGTGCTTATGTTTGTCCCTGCCATTCTTTTTGTTTATCTGGCGGAAAGAGAACGTGTAAGCTTTTTTAAGGCTGTGCTGACGGGGATCTTAAGTCTTCTGCCCTTTATCATGTGGGAGCTTTTTTCGCTGTTCTATTACGGCTTTCCCTTTCCGAACACGGCCTATGTCAAGCTGGGGACGGGTATAGCCCTTTCGGAGTATATTTACAGAGGGCTGCAGTATGTATTTATCTCAACGCTGTGCGACCTTCCTCTTATGGCAATGATCGCTTTTATGATAGCTGCCGCCATTATCGCAAGAAGGGCGAGGGTGACCTGGGCAGCCCTCGGGGTCTTCGTTTATATCCTGTATGTGATATATATCGGCGGAGATTTTATGCTGGGAAGGCATTTTACCGTGGCGTTTTTAATTTCCGTCATGACCTGTCTTCATATCATGCAGAAATGCATAGACGTGGATTTTAAAAGGAGAAGAGCGGAGAACGCCCTTATAATTACGATATTTGCGTCAGTATTTTTTTCGGTATCTTCGGGCCTCATTACGGATCAGTTCCTTTTCGGGCACGAGAACAGTCTGCCGATAGCTGATGAAAGAGCGGGCTATTTCAGATATACCAGCCTTTATAACAACATCATTTCTTTGATAAGGACAGGCGAGCTTTGTATAAGACAGGCCTGGAATGAACAGGGAATAGATGAGCTGAGGGCCCGCGGGCTCGATTCGGGCCTTGTGGAAATGGCACCGGGGATATCCGTTTATTACAATTCGGACATGTACTTAAGCGACTGGTACGGCCTGATGGATCCCTTTCTTTCAAAGCTGCCCGGAGTTAAGGAGGATAACTGGAGGGTAGGGCATATCTGGAGGGATCCGCCCTACGGATATGAGGAGACCCTGGCCTATAAGACGGATCAGATAGAAAACCCTTCCCTTCAGGAGTATTATAACGTTATCAGGTTTGTAACCAGAGGAAAGCTCTTTGATAAGGACAGGATAAGAGCTATAATAGACCTGAACCTCGGCAGATATGATCATCTGCTTGAGGATTATAAGAGAACTCTTGATGAGACGGGAAGGCAGGTTCGTACCGGGGACTGATAAAAGGTCCACATGACAGAACAGGAGGTAATTATGAGAAAAAAAGACAGTGAAGGCGATATTGACTTTAAACGCCGGATCATAATGGAAAACAAGATAAAAAGGGATGTCTATGTATTCGCGATAACCTTTATCGTTATGGGTCTTGTGATGATATTCTTCCCACAGTTCACGCTTGAGATGCTCTGTTATCTTATCGCGGCGGTGCTCGCTGTCCTTGGCGTATTTAATCTGGTGATCTATTTTACGAGAGATATCCTTAAGGATGTATACAGATATGACTTTGTCACAGGGCTGATGATGGTGCTTGTGGCTGTCATCTTTGTATGGAGAAGCCAGCTCATGATCAATATCATTCCGATAATCATGGGTATCATCGTATTCTGGAACGGCGTTACCAAGCTTCAGAGATCCATAGATCTTCTCCGCACCGGCTACAGCGGATGGATCTTTGTTCTTATATTTGCCCTTATGAGCATCACCGTAGCGATATTCATCATCCTGCAGCCAGATTTCATTGCCCAGGCGGTCACCGTGATCATCGGCATCAGCCTTGTTTTCGGAGGGGTTTCCGACATAGTGACTCTTATACTTCTGGGGAGACGGGTAGATGAGATCAAAAAAAGAATGCCGATAGATACAGAGGGAAGGATCATAAGTACGGAGGATATAGTTGAAGAGGACGGGGGGAGCAGCTATCCCGTTCCCGGAGATGACTTCTGAAAATGGGCGTTATATATTACATCCTGGGAAAAAGCTCCTGCGGAAAGGATACTGTTTACAGGAGGCTTCTGAATGACAGTGAGCTGTGTCTTAAGAGCATTGTCCTTTATACCACAAGGCCGATGCGGGAGGGTGAAAGGGACGGAGTCTCATATCATTTTACAAGCGAGGAATGCTTTGAACAGCTTAAGGAAAAGGGTCTTGTTATAGAGGACAGGGTCTATTCCACGGTTCACGGGCCCTGGAGATATTTTACAGTAAAGGATTTCAGTATCGATGCCGAGGGCTATGATTACCTCGTTACCGGGGTATTAAGCTCCTATCTTTCCACCGCCGGATATTTTGGAAGGGACAGGGTGATACCGATCTATATCGAGGTGGATGACGGAGTAAGGCTTGAAAGAGCCCTGAAACGGGAGCTGAAGCCGGAAAACCGTAAATTCAGGGAAATGTGCCGGAGGTTCCTTTCGGATGATGAGGATTTCAGCGAGGAAAAGCTTGAGTCCGCGGGGATCACGAGGCGCTTCATCAATGATGACCTGAACCGCTGTACAGGCGAGATCAGGAATTATATACTGGAACGGAAGACAGATGGATATAAAGGTTAATCAGACAGCGTTTGTAAACCAGACAAATGAGGTTTCAAGGGAAAACGCTCCACAGGGCGAGGATTTTAAGTTTACCCTCATGAGCCAGATCGGGGACGAAGGGCTTTCGGAGCGCCTGAACCTGATGCTTCAGGATATCACCATGCAGGGCAGGAAGATCGCAAAGCATACCGATATCAGGGATATGAAGAAGTACCGTACTCTTATCCGGGAATTCATGAACGAGATAGCGGGTCATTCGCATAAATTCTCAAGGGAGAATTTTCTGGACAGACGGGGGCGCCACAGGGTCTACGGAATAATAAGGCAGATCGATTCGGCGCTTGATGAGCTTGCGGAGGAGCTCATGAAGGAGGAAAAGGATAATCTATCAATATTAAGCAGGGTCGATGAGATCAGGGGAATGATCCTGGATATTCTTACTTGACAATGACAGTAAACATGCCGGCAGATGGGACAGGCGCCCTTTCAGGGGCAGAGTGGGGCCTGATCGGACAGGACAATATAAAGGAACGGCTTCAAAGCGCCATAATAAACGGTACCGTAGGACATGCGTATATAATAGACGGCGAGGAGGGAAGCGGTAAAAGAACTCTCGCAGGGATGTTCTCAATGGCGCTTCAGTGTGAGTCTCTGAAGCGTGATGAAGGCCTTAAGCGATGCTACCCCTGTATGCGGTGTTCTTCCTGCGGCAGGGCTCTTTCCGGCAATCATCCGGATATAATAAGGCTTACTCATGAAAAGCCGGATTCCATAAGCGTTGATGAGGTAAGGGAGCAGGTGGTAAGGGATGCTTCGATAAAGCCCTACAGCAGCAGCTATAAGGTATACCTGATAGCGGAGGCCGAGAAAATGACCGTACAGGCGCAGAATGCCCTGCTCAAGACTCTGGAGGAGCCTCCCTCGTATGCTGTCATAATTCTTGTCACGAATAACATCTCAGCCCTGCTGCCGACCATAATCTCACGCTGCGCGGTCTTTCGCACCTGTCCTCTCGATAATGACGCTGTAAGAGATTATCTTATGAAGGAGCTTCACGCAGACGGGTATCAGGCCGGGATATACACAGCTCTTGCCAGGGGAAATATCGGGCGGGCAAAGGCTCTGACAGGGAATGAGGAGCTTACGCTGGTAACAAACGAGGCGGTCAGGCTTTTCAGGGGCGCCGGTGAGTACGGTATGGGGAGGCTTTTGGAGACCGTAAGGCTCTTAAAGGATAACAGATCCCTGACCGGAGATTTTTTTGATGTTATTCAGATCCTTCTGAGAGATGTTCTCATGTATAAGGCGGAGGGCCTTGAGGACAGAGTCATTTTTAAGGAGGAGCTTGGAAATATAAAGGAAAAAGCAGCGTCAATAAGCTTCGAAAGCCTTAATAATGCCGTAAATGCCATAGATGAGGCACGGAAAAAGCTTAAGGCAAATGTAAATTTTGAGATAACCATGGAGCTGTTCCTCTTAAGCATAAGGGACAGCCTTAGAGCCGTAAGGGATAATGATACGGCAGGCCAGAGATAGAAGGGATCATGTCCCTGCAACAGAGGAGAAAGGAAATGGTAAATATAATAGGAGTCAGGTTCCGCACTGCGGGAAAGGTATATTATTTCGATCCCGGGGAGCTTCAGCTGACAAGGGGCGATCATGTGATCGTAGAGACCGCGAGGGGAGTGGAATACGGGATGGTCGTGCTTCCGCCTACCCTTGTTGAGGATGAGAAAATAGTGGCTCCGCTTAAGACAGTCATCAGAAAGGCCGGTGAAAAGGACGATGAGACAGAGGAGAGGAACCGGAAAAGGGAAAAGGATGCCTATAAGATCTGCCTTGAAAAGATAAAAAAGCACGGCCTTGAGATGAAGCTGATAGAGGCGGAGTATACATTTGATAATAATAAGCTGCTGTTTTACTTTACCGCTGACGGCAGGATAGATTTCAGGGAGCTTGTTAAGGATCTGGCCTCTGTATTCAAGACAAGGATAGAGCTCAGGCAGATAGGGGTAAGGGATGAAACAAAGATATTAGGAGGCATAGGCTTTTGCGGAAGGCCGCTCTGCTGCCATACCTATCTTTCGGATTTTGCGCCTGTTTCCATTAAAATGGCCAAGGAACAGAACCTGTCCTTAAATCCCACAAAAATATCCGGGATCTGCGGGAGGCTCATGTGCTGTCTGAAAAACGAGGAGGAAACCTACGAATATCTTAACCGCAAGATGCCGGCTGTCGGTGACGCGGTCACTACCTTTGACGGTCTCAAGGGAGAGGTCTCGGCCGTAAATATCTTAAGGCAGCTGGTAAAGGTAGTCATAGACGACGGGGAAGAGAAGGAGATAAGGGAATATAAGGCCGAGCAGCTTAAGTTCAAGCCCCATCACAGAAAGGAAAGGAACAGGGACGCAAATAACGAGGAGCTTAAGGAGCTTGAGCGTATGGAGAAGAGCGATGGAAGGTCAAAGCTCGACGAAGACTGAAGAGCTCCTGGAGGGAGAGAGGCTTGACGATCTCCAGATAAACGGTCTTTTTGTCATCCAGAACAGAAAGAAATTCTGCTTCGGGATCGATGCCGTATTACTGGGGAATTATGCCGTAGTCAGAGCGGGGGAAAACGTTCTTGATATAGGTACCGGGACCGGAGTCATTCCTCTCCTTCTTTCCGCCAAGACGGAGGGAAGGCATTTTACCGGGCTTGAGGTGCTTGAGGAAAGCGCCAAAATGGCTGAAAGAAGCGTAAGGCTTAACGGCCTGTCTGACAGGATAGATATAATCTGCGGGGATATCTGCAGAGCCGGAGAGTTTATTGAGGCCGGATCCTATAACGTAATAACCTGTAATCCGCCCTATATGATATACGATCACGGCCTTTTGAACGAAAGCCGGGAAAAGGCGGTGGCAAGGCACGAGATATTATGTACCTTTGATGATATAGCAAAGCAGAGCGCAAGGATCCTGAAGGAGGGAGGAAGGCTGTATATTATCCACCGGCCCTTCAGGCTTGCGGATATATTTGAAAGCCTGAGAAGGTATCATCTGGAGCCCAAGAGGATGAGGCTCGTCCAGTCCTACGCGGATAAGGAGCCGTCAATGGTCCTTATGGAGGCCGTAAAGGGGGGAAGGGCAAGGCTTAACGTTGAGCGTCCCCTGGTCATATATGAGAGTATGAACGTGTATACACGGGAGATCTATGAAATCTACGGAAAATACGGAAATGATCCGCTCGGCGGAACGGACGGACCGGAACGGACTGAAGAGCGTTCCTGAGCGCACGATCTTAAGGCAGACCGGCGCAGTCACGGAAGCGGACGGGAGCTTCCCTGAAAGGGGCGTCCTGTATGTCTGCGCTACTCCCATAGGAAATCTCGGGGATATTACCCTGAGGGTGCTTGAGACTCTAAAGAAGGTGGATCTGATAGCCGCGGAGGATACCAGGAATACCCTGAAGCTTCTGAATCATTTTGAGATCAGCAAGCCCCTTACCAGCTATCATGAATATAACAGATACGACAAGGCAAGGGAGCTTACGGAAAAGCTCAACAGGGGGCAGAGCATCGCTCTTGTTACCGATGCAGGGACTCCGGCGATATCCGATCCGGGAGAGGTGCTTGTAAGGCTCTGTATGGAGGAAGGGATCACAGTGACCCCTCTTCCCGGTCCCTGCGCCGCGGTCACGGCGCTGTCGGCATCCGGGGCAGCTTCGGGGAGGTTCTGCTTTGAAGGCTTTCTTCCTTCCGATAAGAAGGAAAGAGAAAGAGTGCTTGCGGAGCTTGGGGATGAGACCAGGACGATAATAATCTATGAGGCTCCTCATCATCTTGCCGGGACCCTTAAGGAGCTTTGGGAATGTCTCGGAGACAGAGGACTTACCGTATGCAGAGAGCTTACGAAGCTGCACGAGGAGTTTATAAGCCTTACCCTGAGTGAGGCCCTGGAATATTATGAGGAGCATTCTCCCAGAGGCGAATTCGTGCTGGTGATACAGGGGAAGGATCCCCGTAAGCTGGCAGAGGAGAGAGCCGAGGGCTTAAACAGCGGTTCAGTAAGTGAGCATGTTGAGCATTATGAGGCTATGGGTCATGACAGAAAGGAAAGCATGAAGCTTGCCGCCAGGGATCGGAACGTAAGCAAAAGAGATATTTATAACGCAATTTTAAAGGAATCAGAATGAACCATAAATAATCAATAAATAATCAATAAGGAGGGTTTATCATGAAAACAAAAAGGATCACGGCTTTACTGCTTGCCTGTACCTTGTGCGCGGGAAGCTTTTCCACTGTAAGGGCAAATGATCTGCCTTCACAGGTCATTTCCTTCGACGCAGAGGAAAAGAAGACAGAGGAGAACAAGTCTCAGACCGAAGCTACGGAAGGAAAAAACGCCGCGTCGGTATATGATAAGGCATATCTGGCGTTAGGCTCAGACCTTTCGGGACAGCAGCTCGATACGGTTCTTTCTCTTCTTGGAATATCGGCGGCTGAGCTTGATAAATACGATGTTGTGTACGTGACCAATGCCGAGGAGCATGCAAGCCTTGACGTATATATCGATTCAAAGGTAATAGGTACAAAATCCCTGTCCTCAGTGCTCGTAAGGCCTGCGGCCGAGGGCTACGGGGTCATGGTGCATACGAAGAACATTAACTACTGCACGGATAACATGTACAGAAACGCTCTCATTACGGCAGGGGTCAAGAACGCGGATATCACGGTTGCTGCGCCGTTTGCTGTTTCGGGCACCGCTGCCCTCATCGGGGCTTTAAAGGCTTATGAGGATATGTCCGGAAAGAGTGTTCCCGAGAACACTCTGGATGTGGCCCTTAACGAGCTGGTGACCACCAGTGAGCTTTCGGAGACCTTAAGCTCCTCAGGGGAGGCTGAAGAGCTCATCTCCTATATCAAGGCCCAGATAGCCGCTAACGATCTGGATACCAGAGAGGATATAGAGGCTGCCATAAGGAAGGGCATGAAGGAATTCAATACCGAGCTTTCGGATGCGGATATAAAGAGCATTGTGGATCTCATGATGCGGATAAAGGATATGGGTATCGACTTTGAAGTGCTTGCGGACCAGGCCGAGGATATCTATGCCAAATACAAGGATCAGATCGACGCCGGGACCTTCAATATAAACGATGTGAAGCTGGAGGATCTGGGCCTTGGCAAGATCGTGGCAAACGCTGCGGGTAATTTCTTCAAAAATGTGACCAAATCGGTCACGGGCTTCTTTAATGGCCTGTTCTCCTCCGGAAAGAAGAAGTAAACCGGATGGACAGACGCGCCTATGAGATCCGCTCCATAAGCAGAAAAGAGTGGGAGGATGCGATGCAGCTGGCATGGGATACCTTTCTGATCTTTGAGGCTCCGGAATACGGAAGGGAAGGTATTGAGAGCTTCAGAAAATTCATCAGGGATCCCATGCTGAGGCGTATGTTTATTATGGGTGAATACATGGTCTATGGCGCCTTTTTAAGGACTACGGGAGAGCTCGTAGGGGTACTGGGCGTCAGAGGCTACACCCATGTATCACTGCTTTTTGTTCAGGCGGATTATCATCTTCAGGGAATAGCACGGGCTCTGCTTTTCAAATACGTAAACGATGCGAGAAAAAAGAAGGTAAGACGGATAACCGTGCATTCCTCGCCCTTTGCCGTTGGCTTCTACCATAAACAGGGCTTTAAGGATATTGACAGGGAGATAGTTGCGGACGGGATAAGGTATACTCCGATGGAGCTTGAGCTTTCTTACCTGACCTGACTGCTTTGGTGGTTTGATATGGGAAGATTCTTCAATCTGGACAGCCCCTTTGTTTCTTTTATGAACAGGGTCGCTGATCTTATGATACTGAATGTGATTTATCTTCTGTGCTGTATTCCGGTGATCACCATAGGACCGGCGACTACAGCGCTTTATTATGTGACGCTTAAGATGGCAAGAAACGAGGAAGCATATATAATCAGGAGCTTTTTTAGGTCCTTCAGGCTTAATTTCAGGCAGGGGCTTTTAATGTGGCTTCTCGATCTCATATTTGCGGGAATCATGATCCTTGACTTTATGGTGCTTAACGGGAGGATACCCGGTGTAGAGATCCCTGATACGGCGATGTTTACCGGTATAAGGCTCCTCCTCATGGTTTTTGCAGCCCTTGCGCTCTTTACCATAAGCTTTACCTTCCCCGTGCTTGCCAGATTCGATAATACGATAAAAAATACCTACAGGAATTCATTTCTGATGAGCTGCCGACATTTTCCCACGACTCTCGTTATCGTTATATGCTGGGCGGCGGTAGTGCTCTCGGGCTTTCTTTTTCCTCAGCTTCTTATTGCGCATATTCTGATACTGTTCGCCCTTGCGGCTTACGGTCCTTCATTTCTGCTGGTAAAGGCTTTTGACAGGTATATACCCGTAGAGGTCCCGGAGGATGCCTCAGAGGATATATCCCCGGAGACGGAGGCTTAGGCTGACGCTTTCGGAATACTGATCAAGGCGATCTTTTTTTCATATACCCCTGTTTTTGAGCTGATCCTTTTGTATTAACAGTCAGGTATTAAAAACAAATGAAAGGAGAAAAACAGCATGACAAAAACAGGAAGCATTAAAAAATTATCCGCGGCAGCCGTTTCGGCGATCCTCATGGGGGCAATGACGGTAAGTGCCTTTGGCTCGCCGCTCTCAGGCGATTCCTCCCAAAGCACCGAAAGCGGCTATGAGGCGGCTGAGTCTCAGAACGAAAAATCTTCCGAAGCCGGGGAAAAGACGGGAGAGAGACCTGAAGGAAAGGGTGAACGGCCTGAGGGGACGGGAAAGAGGCCCGAGGGGACCGGAGAGCGTCCTGAGGGCATGGGAAAGCATCATCGGGGCATGAGAGGCGGCAGAGGCATGAGGATGAATGTCGAAGCCGTGGAGGAGGCTATAGCGGCCCTGGAGGATGAAACCGTAAAAGCGGACCTTACAAGCCTCTCAGATGCCTTAAAGGCAGCCCTTGATGCCGAAAAGGCGGCTCTTGACAGCGAAAGCACGAACAAGGAGAGTCTTAAGACCTTAAGAAACGCCGTAAAGGAAGCTGAAGAGGCTCTTTCAGCGGCTCTTAAGGAGGCCGGGGTGGAAACAGAGCTTTCCGGACCTGCAGGAAAACCGGGTAACAGGCCTCAGCTTTCCGATGAGGAGCGCGCGAATATGCCAAAGCTTAAGGACGGGCAGTGCAGGGGCACCGAAGGAGAGAGCATCACAGAGGGTGAAAAGACCGGGGATGAAAATTCTCAGACCGGTGACCGGGCAAAGAACAAAAAGTCCAAAAGCAAGAGCTCAAAAAACAAAAAGACAAAGCAGAATGATAATTCTGCGGAAACGGCAGTGACCGGGTAAGTGATCCGAAGAGCCGGCGGCCTGGCAGCAGCTTAGGACGTATCGCGGATCATTGCAGGGAAATCTGCCGACAGAAAGCTATGCACCGGTCAGCAGGTGCAGGAGCCGAATATGGCGGATAATAAAGAAGAGAATTTAAAGGCTGAAAAAGCGGCAAAGGACGCCTCCTTAAGGGAGTTGTTCCTTGCCGAGAACAGCGAACATATTTTAAGACTTGCAGCGAAGCTTTCCGGGCACCACATCACAAAAAGCGACGATGAGTGGTCCATAGCGCTGATAGCAGCTTCGGAAGCGCTGGACAGATATGACTCCGGAAAGGGTGATTTTTGGGGGTTTGCTTCGATTGTCATTAAAAGCCGCCTTTTGAATTATTATAAGGGCAATGAGCGGATAAAGGATGAGATATCCGTAAGCCCCTCTGTCTTTGAGGGAGAGGTTGAGGAGGATGATCCGGAGCTTTCCCTTAAGCTTGAAATGCAGGATAAAATGGCGGTCGGCATGAGCCCGGAAAGCTCCGTCAGGGAAGAGATACTTGCTCTTGAGGAGGAGCTTAAACGGTATAATATTTCCTTTTTTGACCTTACCTCATGCTCCCCCAGATCCCGGAGCACAAG